>Ga0302167_10000037_pt1 | contig 92331 bp, 76 predicted proteins | sample I_Fen_N1_1_FD_193496 | JGI IMG/M metagenome (GOLD analysis project Ga0302167, IMG submission 193496) | Peat permafrost microbial communities from Stordalen Mire near Abisko, Sweden - I_Fen_N1_1 | ecosystem: Environmental > Terrestrial > Soil > Wetlands > Permafrost | place: Sweden: Abisko... | reverse complement strand
TACCTTAAACGGGAATCCTGCCGTAATCGGTACAAATCCTGGGGAAGTTAAACTAACAGGAATCACGGTTCCAACAGGACTGACTTTAAATGCAGACGGTACGGTAACTGTTGCTCCAAATACTCCGTCAGGAAATTACGAAATAGAATACAGCATTTGCGAAATCACTAATCCAACAAACTGTGATGCGGTAAAAAGTACCATTGCAGTTGGTCAGCCAACAATTGATGCCGTTACGGAAACCACAATTTCAATCAACGGAAGCACGGGAGGTACCACAGCATCGTTAATCAACAACGATACCTTAAACGGGAATCCTGCCGTAATCGGTACAAATCCTGGGGAAGTTAAACTAACAGGAATCACGGTTCCAACAGGACTGACTTTAAATGCAGACGGTACGGTAACTGTTGCTCCAAATACTCCGACAGGAAATTACGAAGTAGAATACAGTATTTGTGAGGTTACCAACCCAACAAACTGTGATGCTGTAAAAAGTTATATTTCTGTTACGGGAGCAGTTTTACAGGCAAATAATGATAATGCAGGAACTTTAGATAGTAATAAAGGACAAAGCTCGACAACAAGTATATTTCATAATGATACTTTGAACGGATTACTACTTAACCCTGCAGATGTTACTTTAACAACAGTTGTTCCAAATCCTTATTTGATTTTAAAATCAGATGGTACAATTCAGGTAAAAGCAGGAACACCAGCCGGAGATTATGAATTGACGTATCAAATTTGTGAAGTTTTAAACCCATCTAATTGCAGTCAGGCAGTTGCAAAGATTACGGTAGTAAATATTGTAGATCCTAATCCGCCAACAACACCATTATCACAAATCGTTCTTAATAATGATAGTGGAGTAAGTGTAGACGGAATAAATGGTTCTCTTGAATTTATCAATGTGTTGGATAATGATCTATTAAAAGGTTTGCCAATTAATCCTTTAGATGTTATTATTACAAATACACCAAATAATCCGTATTTCGAATTTAATTCAGATGGTACTGTAAATGTAAAACCAAATACACCTGGAGGAAATTATTCATTAATATATCAGGTTTGCGAAAAAGCGAATTCATCTAACTGTGCTACTGCAACACTAAGTGTATTTGTAGAAGTTCCTGCAATTGCAATAATTAAAACAGCAGTATTTAATGATGAAAATGGTAGCGGATTTGCCAATGCAGGCGAAACGATTACCTATAAATTTAAAATAACAAACACCGGTAACGTTCCTTTAAAAAATGTGATGGTTACAGATCCTTTATTAGGCGTAGTGCTTACAGGACAACCAATAGATTTAGAGGTAAACGAATCAGACGAACATAATTTTACAGCAACTTATAAAATTACACAAAATGATATCAACAAAGGAAGTGTAAGCAATCAGGCCACCGTAAAAGGAACCAGTGCCAGAGGAGTTGTTGTTGAAGATAAATCAGATGATGAAAATAATACAGGAGATAAACCTACGGTATTGCCTTTAAGTGGCTGTGTGATAAAAGTATTTAATGCCTTCTCTCCAAACGGAGATGATAAAAACAGTAGATTCTATATTCAGGGACTGGAATGTTATCCTGATAATACTGTAGAAATTTATAATCGTTGGGGTGTTTTAGTATATGATATCGACAAGTACAACAATGATGATCGTGCCTTTAAAGGTTTCTCTGAAGGACGTACAACAGTAAAACAAGCAGACGGATTACCGGTAGGAACCTATTTTTATATACTGAAATATAAAGACAGTGAATCAAATCCGCATGAACTTTCAGGTTATTTATATATAAACAAATAAAAAAATACAAGCGGCCTGGTGGTGAGCCAAGTCGTTTTTTAAAGCCTTTTAAATGAAAAAGATAGTTTTAATTTTCATGTTTTTTACAGTGGTGTGTTCAGCACAGCAGGATTCTCAATTTACGCAGTATATGTACAATACCATCACGATAAATCCTGCATATGCGGGTTCCCGAGGTGTATTAAGTGTTTTTGGATTATATCGTACACAATGGGTTGGGCTTGATGGCGCACCGGAGACCAGTACGCTCTCAGTAAACACACCTTTGAGTAATACTAATTTAGGATTGGGAGTTTCTTTAGTAAATGATAAAATTGGACCAACTAACGAAAACACATTATCTGCAGACTTATCCTATAGTGTTCCAACTTCTGAAACCTTTAAACTTTCCTTTGGAATAAAAGCCACAGCAAATCTTTTTAACTTAGATGTAAATAAATTAAGTTTTGAAAATCAGGATGATCCACAGTTTCAAAATTTAAATAACAGAATTACACCAAACATAGGAGCAGGAGTTTATTGGCATTCAGATAAAGCTTATTTAGGATTGTCTGTTCCTAATTTTATCGAAACAAACAGATACAATGACGATGATACCGCAATCTTTAAAGAAAAAATAAACTACTACTTCATGGCAGGTTATGTCTTTAATTTAGATCATTTAGAGTACATAAAATTCAAGCCGGCGTTATTAACAAAAATGGTGCAGGGAGCCCCTTTGCAGGTCGATGTTTCGGGTAATTTTATGTTCAATGACAAATTTGTTCTGGGTCTTGCATATCGCTGGAGTGCGTCAGTAAGTGCGATGGCAGGTTTTCAGGTAACAGATGGTTTATATGTAGGATATGGGTATGACCATGAAACAACTAATTTAAGAAGGTATAATTCAGGATCGCATGAAATTTTCCTTCGTTTCGAATTTTTTAATAATTACAGCAGAATTACATCACCAAGATTCTTTTAAAAGTTAATACACGATGGCCAAAAAAATAAACTATACCATTTTATTTTTATTGTTGTTTCTAAACACAATTGCGCAAACAACAAGTTTAAACGAAGCAAATGATAAATACGAAAAATACGCTTATGGTGATGCAATAAAACTGTATGAAACTGAAATAGACAAAGGATATAAAGACGAAAAAATAGTACAGCGTCTTGGTAATTCTTATTATTTTAATGGCGAATTGGTTAAGGCTTTAAAATGGTACGATGAATTGTTTGCAATGAACGAACAGCAGGAACCGGAGTATTTATACAGATATGCGCAATGTTTAAAATCTAAAGGAAATTATGCTAAGGCAGATGCCATTTTAGAAAAATTCAATCAAAAATTAGCCACTGATAAAAGAGGCATTTTGTTTGAAACAAATAAGAACTATTTAGAAGAAATAAAATATAATTCAGGAAGATACGAAATTGCCGATGCCGGGATTAACTCAAATTATTCTGATTATGGAAGTACTATTTTAGATAATAAATTAGTTTTTGCTTCAGCCAGAGATACAGGCGCAGTGGTTAAAAAGAATTTTAAATGGACCAATAAGTCTTTTACCAATTTATATACAGCCGAATTAATGTTGGACGGAAGTGTTGGTAGCCCAAAACGTTTCCAGAAAAAAGTAAATACAAAATTCAATGAGTCAACTCCTGTTTTTACAAAAGATGGAAGGACGATGTATTTTACCCGAAACAATTTTTTAAACGGAAAACGAGGCAGGGACGAAAATAAGATTACCTTATTAAAACTATACAAAGCAAATTTAATCGAAGGCGAATGGAAAAATGTTCAGGAACTTCCGTTTAATAGCGATCAGTATAGTGTGGCTCATCCTGCTTTAAGTCTCGACGAAAAAACATTGTATTTTGCATCAGATATGCCGGGAACTTTAGGCCAGTCTGATTTGTTTAAAGTAAGCATAAACAATGACGGAACCTTTGGGAAACCCGAAAATTTAGGCAGTTTTATTAATACAGAAGGAAGAGAAACTTTTCCTTTTATTTCTGGTGATAACGAGCTTTATTTTGCCAGTGATGGTAGACCGGGATTAGGCGGACTTGATGTTTTTGTTTCAAAAATAAACAAAGACGGTTCGTATGATGAAATTCAAAATCTTGGGGAACCAATAAACAGTAAACAAGACGATTTTGCTTTTATAATTAACAGCAAAAACAGAAACGGTTTCTTTTCTTCCAATAGAGAAAACGGACAAGGATTGGATGATGTTTATCGATTTACCGAAACCCGAAGATTAATTTGCGAGCAGGAACTAACAGGTACAATTACAGATGAAGAAACAAATGAAGTTCTTGCAAATGTAACCCTGATCTTGTTTGATGAAACCAGACAAAATTCATTGCAAGTGGTTTCAGATCAAAATGGTAATTATGTTTTTCCAAATGTAAAATGCGGTAAAAAATACACTATAAAAACATCAAAAAGCGATTATGAAATAAAGGAAATTCCGGTAACAATAAAAAGAGGAACCGGAAAAACGATTTTGCCAATTTCTATAGAAAAGAAAGCAATTCCGTTAGTGGCTAAAACTATCATGATTAAGACAGTTTCGGTAAAATCAGTAACAATGAAGCCTATTGCAGTTGGAACAGATTTAGCAAAAATACTGCATATCCCAATGAACTTTTTTGATTTAGGCAAAGCAACGATCAGGAAATCATCAGAACCTCAGTTGCAGAAAATTGTCGACGTCCTGAAACAATATCCAACATTAAAACTAGATATTCGTTCGCATACAGACAGCCGACAATCGGCTTCGAATAATATGATCCTGTCAGAAAAACGAGCACAATCGACTAAAAACTGGCTTATTAGCAAAGGAATTGATGGTAACCGATTAACAGCAAAAGGATTTGGAGAAACCCAATTGGTAAATAAATGTGCCGATGGTGTAAAATGTTCTGAAGCACAACATCAACAAAATAGAAGAAGTGAATTCATTATTACCTATTTATAAATAAGCAATAACCAATGAAAAAGACCTTTCTAAATCGTAGAAAAGGTCTTTTTTTATTTGAATAAAGACTAAGATCCCTCGTTCTCTCGATGAAAAGATTGTGTCTAATAGTTTTTGAAATAAAAAAAAATCAACAGAAGTATTTTCTATTATTTAATGCTTTGAAAATCTCCAACAACCTGATTGATTTCACCTAACAATTCAAATTCATTCATAGGAAACATTTCAAGTACCATTTCTAAAACAAGAGAAACATTTATAGGATTTTTGTTTGTATTCGACATTTTATCCTCGCCATGATCCAGTGCCAGAATACACATTTTGATCATATTGGTAATCACACAACCAAGTTCATAATAATTGATGTTAAGTTGAGCCGTATAAACTTCTGATTGATTATTTCCGGACTTTGAGGTGTTGAAGTATGAAGTAATTAATTTGCTGAGATTCTCTAATTTTTCGCTTTCATTTTGATTCATAATGAGCTGTTTTTTTGTTTGTATGATTTATTCTTTTCCACAAATCAAATCTATTAAGCTGTTTTAAAAGGTAGTACGACATAAATACCGTATTAGGTATAATATTACATTTAATAGATCAAGCCAAAGAATATAATCAATTTAACAGAATTAAAAGCTTTAATCCTAATGACTTAAAAACTTGTTTTTTAATTTTAGGCAATTTGCATTTTATATTTATTATTTCCGACATACTATAATATGTTACCTTAATTAATTTTAAGTCCCAGCGGGACGAAATATTTATAGAAAATATAAAATATACGCAATTGAACCCCATCGGGGTGGCATATTCTAGTTAATTATATCGCTCCGTTGGAGCTTTTTTTAATATCGTAATGATTTGCTGTAAATATATTGCTCCTCTCGAGCTTGTGCTCCGAAATAAAAAAGATTGCGGTTAAAAATGACACAATCGTCTCGACTTACAAAAAATATTTTTTTAAAATTTATAAAAATCCTTTTTACTCAGAATAAATCTATAAGGATTAAAAAACCTGCATTTTCTGCAAAAAAGTGGTAAAATTCATTCATTTTTTTAAAGTAAAGTTCTTTTAAATTAAAATTTAACTTATTATGTTTAAAATGAAATAGTTAAGTTTTAAAAAATCGATTTCGTTGTTTTTTATATTCATTTTTTTCTAACTTTATAGATCTAAAATTTTTCAGATATGACTGTAAATCAAATACTAAACGCAAAAGGAAAAAATGTTTATTCGGTTCTTTCAACAACTACGGTTTATGAAGCCTTAAAAGTGATGGGAGAGAAAAACATAGGTGCTATTCTTGTTATCGATGACACCGATTTAAAAGGGATATTGTCTGAAAGGGATTATGCTCGAAAAATTGTTTTAAAAGACAAATCCTCAAAAGAAACTTTGGTAAATGAAATTATGGAAAGCAACGTTTTTTCGGTAAAACTTTCTAATAATATCGAAGATTGTATGGAATTAATGAGTACTAAAAGAATCAGACATTTACCCGTTCTGGAAGATGGAATTGTGGTAGGAATAATTTCTATTAGTGATGTTGTAAAAGCAATTATAGAAATTCAGAAAGACACCATCAATCACTTAAATTCTTATATTTCTCAGTAAAAAAACATCAAAAAACAAACGTTATAAAATAGTCCAACGAATAGTGGACTATTTTTTTTGGCGCTTCTAATTGTTATTTTAAGAAAAGAAAGTTCTAAAAATACGCCAATTTAAACCAAGACTTATATCTTTGTAAGCTAGAATAAAAGCTAAATTAAATGAACAAAGAGAGTAAAAGAAGAGAAGCGTTACTGTACCATTCAGAACCAACTCCAGGAAAAATTCAGGTAGTTCCAACAAAAAAATACGCAACCCAAAGAGACCTATCTTTGGCTTATTCGCCAGGTGTTGCAGAGCCGTGTTTAGAAATTGCAGCAAACGTAGATGACGTTTACAAATATACCGCAAAAGGAAATTTAGTTGCCGTTATCTCAAACGGTACAGCTGTTTTAGGACTTGGAGATATTGGTCCGGAAGCTTCTAAACCAGTAATGGAAGGAAAAGGTTTATTGTTTAAAATATTCTCGGATATTGACGTTTTTGATATTGAAATCGGGACAAAAGACATTGAAGAATTTATTCAGACCGTAAAAAATATTGCTCCAACTTTTGGAGGAATAAATCTTGAAGATATTAAAGCGCCGGAATCTTTTGAAATCGAAAGAAGACTGGTAGAAGAATTAGACATTCCTGTAATGCATGATGATCAGCATGGTACAGCAATCATTTCTTCGGCAGCTTTAATCAATGCACTTGAATTAGCAGGAAAAAAAGCAGAAGATGTAAAAGTAGTAGTTTCCGGAGCAGGTTCTGCTGCAATCGCTTGTACTGATTTATATGTTTTATTGGGCGTAAAAGTCGAAAATATTTTAATGTTTAATAGTAAAGGGCTTTTAACAAAAGACAATCCTTCATTATCAGAACTGCAGTTAAAATATGCTGTAAATGGTCCTAAAGTTGAGTTGGCAGAAGCTGTAAAAGGCGCTGATGTTTTCATCGGATTATCTTCAGGAGATATCCTGACGCCGGAAATGTTATTGACAATGAAAGAGAGTCCGATTGTTTTTGCAATGGCAAATCCAAATCCGGAAATCGATTATAATTTAGCGACCGAAACGCGAAAAGACGTTATTATGGCTACAGGACGTTCAGATTTTCCTAATCAGGTTAATAACGTTCTTGGTTTTCCATATATTTTTAGAGGAGCACTTGATGTCAGAGCTACGAAAATTAACGAAGCTATGAAAATGGCTGCTGTAAAAGCGTTGGCAATATTGGCAAAAGAACCAGTTCCTGAACAGGTAAATGTAGCTTACGGAGCAACAAAATTAGGATTTGGAAGAGATTATATTATCCCAAAACCATTTGATCCAAGATTAATTACAATAGTAGCACCAGCAGTTGCAAAAGCAGCAATGGAATCCGGTGTTGCCAAAAATCCTATTACAGACTGGGCGGCATATGAAGATGTGCTTCGTGAGCGTATGGGGAATGACAACAAAATGGTTCGTTTGATGACTAACCGTGCAAAAATGGATCCTAAACGAATTGTGTTTGCAGAAGCAGATCAGTTAAATGTATTAAAAGCAGCTCAGATTGTTTATGAGGACGGAATTGGTTTTCCAATTTTGTTAGGAAATAAAGAAGTTATCCTGGAGCTTAAAGCCGAGTTAGGTTTTGATGCTGAACTGGAAATTATTGATCCTAAAACCAATGAAGAAGAAGCAAGAAGAAACAGATTTGCGACTTCATACTGGGAAACAAGAGAAAGAAGAGGAGTTTCGTTACTTGATTCTCAAAAATTCATGCGCGAAAGAAACTATTTTGCAGCCATGATGGTAAACGAAGGCGAAGCAGATGCCTTGGTTACAGGTCATACAAGAAGTTATCCAAGTGTTGTAAAACCAATGTTACAATTGATTGAAAAAGCGCATGGAGCCTCACTTGTTGCAACAGCAAATATGATGTTAACGTCTCGTGGACCAATGTTTTTATCAGATACGGCAATCAATATAAATCCATCATCCGAAGATTTGGTTAATATTGCTATTATGACCGCAAAAACAGCAAAAATGTTTGGTGTTGAACCGGTGATTGCCATGATTTCATTTTCGAACTTTGGTTCATCTACAAGTCCTGGAGCGTCAAAAGTGAGAGATGCAGTAGCGTATTTACATAAAAATCACCCTGAATTAATTGTTGATGGAGAAATTCAGGCAGATTTTGCTTTAAATCAGGAGATGCTTGCAGAGAAATTTCCTTTCTCTAAATTAGCAGGTAAAAAAGTAAACACCTTGATATTCCCTAACTTAGAATCAGCTAATATTACTTATAAACTGCTAAAAGAGTTGTATAAAGTAAATTCTATTGGTCCAATTATGATGGGAATGGGTAAACCTGTTCACATTTTCCAATTAGGAGCCAGTGTTGAAGAAATGGTGAATATGGCTGCAATCGCAGTTATTGACGCTCAGGAGAAAGAAAATAAGAAAAATAAATTAGCAAAATAGTATAAATTGTAAGGATCGAATAATATTGTCTTATTTTTATTGCATTTTTGTTATATTTGACCCTTATAAATTATACTATGATAGCACATTTGCAAGGAAAATTAGTAGAGAAAAATCCTACAGACGTCGTGATCGACTGCGGAGGTGTTGGTTACCAGGTAAATATATCTTTACACACCTTTTCATTAATTCCTAATGCTGAAAATATAAAACTGTATACGCATCTTCTAATCAAGGAAGATGCGCATACTTTATTTGGTTTTGCCGAAAAATCAGAGCGCGAAATATTCAGAATGTTATTGTCTGTTTCGGGAATTGGAGCCAATATTGCCAGAACAATGTTATCTTCTATCGAACCCAGACAAATCATTAATGCAATTGCATCTGGAGATGTTGGTGTTATACAGTCAATAAAAGGTATTGGAAACAAAACAGCGCAAAGAGTTATCCTTGATTTAAAGGAAAAAGTGTTAAAGTTGTATGATTTGGATGAAGTTTCGGTAGTTCAAAACAATACAAATCGAGATGAAGCGTTATCTGCTTTGGAAGTTTTAGGTTTTATTAGAAAAACTTCAGAAAAAGTAGTAGAGAAAATCGTAAAAGAAGATCCGGAAGCTACTGTAGAAACAATCATCAAAAAAGCGTTAAAAAGCCTATAAACTCAACTTTATATAAACGAATTGTATGCGTAAAATTTGTATTTTTTTACTGTTATTGTTTTGCGGTAATGTTTTGCGTGCCCAAGTAACTCCGGCAGTTAAAGATACAACGAAGACTCAATTTTCTGTTGGTAAAGTAGAGTTAGAAAATCCACCAAGCATACTTTCGGCTTATCGATATGATCCTATTACAGATCGATATATTTACACCAGTTCGGTTGATGGTTTCTCCATTAATTATCCTATTGTATTAACTCCAAAAGAATACGAAGATTTAGTTCTGAAAGAATCGAGAAGAGATTATTTCAGAAAAAAATCAGATGCCATTGATGGTAAAAAAGCGGGTAGCGAAGCCGCTAAAAAAGATTTATTGCCTCGATATTATATTAATTCAAGTTTGTTTGAAAGTATTTTTGGAAGTAATACAATCGATGTAAAGCCCACAGGATCAGTAGAAATGGATTTGGGTGTGCGATATACCAAACAAGATAATCCTTCTTTCTCTCCCAGAAACAGATCAAGCCTTACTTTTGATTTTGATCAGCGAATCAGTATGAGCTTAATGGGAAAAGTAGGTACCAGATTAGAGGTAAATGCGAATTATGATACCCAGTCTACATTTGCTTTTCAAAACTTATTTAAGCTCGCCTATACGCCTTCTGAAGATGATATTGTCCAGAAAGTAGAAGTGGGTAACGTTAGTATGCCATTAAATAGTACCCTTATTCGTGGTGCCCAAAGTTTGTTTGGGGTTAAAACACAGTTGCAATTTGGTAAGACAACAGTAACCGGAGTTTTCTCAGAACAGAAGTCACAAACAAAGAGTATAGTTGCAGAAGGTGGCGGAACAGTTCAAAACTTTGATTTGTATGCTTTAGATTATGATAATGACAGGCATTTTTTCTTATCCCAATATTTTAGAAACAAATACGATGCTTCTTTAAAAAAGCATCCATTTATTGATAGCCGCGTTCAGGTTACAAGAATTGAGGTTTGGGTAACCAACAAACAAAATAGAGTAAGTACAAATAGTAATAACCTTAGAAATATTATTGCACTTCAGGATTTAGGTGAAGGGCAAATTACAGGAGTTCCTGATAATCAGGTAGTGGTTATTAGTTCTTCGGCAGGATTCTTTAATAATCCTATTGATTCACCAACAGACAATAAAAATAATAAATACGACCCGGCTACAATTGGTCAGGCCGGAGCATTCTTAAATTCGAATATTAGAGAAATTGTAACGGCAAAATCCGGTTTCAATAATCCTAATACCAGCGAAGCAACAGATTATTCGGTACTTGAAAATGCCCGAAAATTAACTTCAAACGAATTTACTTTTAATGCACAATTAGGATACATCTCTTTGCAGCAGCGTTTGGCAAATGATGAGATTCTGGCAGTAGCGTTTGAGTATACTGTGGGAGGTAAAGTGTATCAGGTTGGAGAATTTGGTAGTGATGGGGTTGATGCAACCGTAGTAAACGGAAATAACAATGGAAATCAGGCTATTATTACACAAAGTTTAGTTTTAAAAATGCTGAAAAGCAATTTGACAAACGTTCAAAATCCGGTTTGGAATCTGATGATGAAAAACGTGTATCAAATTCCTCAGGCGTATCAGATTAAACAAGACGATTTTAGATTAAATATACTTTATACAGATCCTTCTCCAATAAATTATATTTCGCCGGTTCAGGGAACGAGTTTTCCTGCGAACCCAACGGCAGATAATAAAGTAGAGCAAACACCATTATTAAACGTGTTTAATCTGGACCGGTTAAACTATAATAACGATCCGCAAACTGGCGGAGATGGTTTCTTTGATTATATTCCGGGTGTAACCGTAGATGTTCAAAACGGACGAATCATATTTACGACCAAAGAACCTTTTGGAGAACTTTTGTTTAAGAAATTACAAAACACAGGTTCCGGAGAAAATTATGATGATCCAAATTCATACAATGCCAACCAACAGAAGTATGTATTTAGAAACATGTATCGAAACACACAATCCGGAGCTTTGCAGGATAGTGATAAAAATAAATTCTTATTAAGAGGAAAATACAAATCATCAGGAAGTAACGGTATTCCTATCGGTGCATTCAACGTTCCGCAAGGTTCTGTTGTAGTTATGGCAGCCGGAAGAAGATTAGTAGAAGGTATTGATTACAGTGTCGATTATCAACTGGGCCGCGTTCAGATTTTAGATCCTTCCCTTCAGGCTTCAAATACACCAATTGAAGTTTCCTTAGAAAACAATTCAATTTTCGGGCAACAGACCAGAAGATTTATGGGATTCAATATCGAACATAAAATTTCAGACAATTTCGTTGTTGGAGGAACTTATTTAAAAATGACCGAAAAACCATTTACTCAAAAATCGAGTTATGGTCAGGAATCTGTAAACAATACTATTTTTGGGTTTAACGGAAATTACTCAACTGAAGTTCCATTCTTTACAAGGCTGGTAAATAAATTGCCAAACATGGATACAGATGTTCCTTCGAACCTTTCTATTCGTGGAGAAGTAGCATTTTTAAAACCGGATGCCCCAAAAGCAAGTGATTTTGAAGGAGAAGCAACTATATATGTTGACGACTTCGAAGGTTCGCAATCTACAATCGATATGCGTTCTGCTTATGCGTGGAGTTTAGCTTCTACGCCATTTGTAAATTCGATCAATGACAATACTTTTAATGCCAATTCAAGCACATTAGAATATGGTTATAAGCGTGCAAAATTAGCGTGGTATACTATTGATCCTATTTTTTATTCATCAAAACCATCCGGTATTTCAAACGATGATTTATCACTTAATACAACAAGACGAGTTTATAGTAAAGAACTATATCCAAATACAGATATTGCCCAGGGGCAGATACAAGTAATTAATACACTTGATTTAAGTTATTATCCTTCTGACAGGGGGCCATATAATAATAATCCAAATTTTGGTACAAATCCTGCCACTTCTAATTTTGGAGGAATCATGCGTGCTCTGAATTCAACCAATTTTGAGCAGGGAAATGTCGAGTATATTCAGTTTTGGGTTCTGGATCCTTATGTAGGAAATGCAGAAGCGCCGAGTAATAATACCGGAAAAATATATTTCAACTTAGGAGAGATTTCTGAAGATGTCTTGAAAGACGGAAGAAAACAATACGAAAACGGATTAGGGCCAGGTCAGATCATGGTAAATCCGCAACCACTTTGGGGAGATGTTCCTGCATCGCAATCTTTGATTTATGCTTTTGATACTAATCCTGATAATCGTAAGAATCAGGACGTAGGTTTAGATGGTTTGCCAAGTTCCAGAGAAGGTTCAGTTTATACGAATTATGCCGGGGAAGCAGATCCCGCTGCAGATGATTATACGTATTATTTAAATACAGACGGAGGAGTTCTCCAGCGTTATAAAAATTATAACGGAGTTGAAGGAAACTCAGCTGTAAGTGTAGACGATCCCAATCGTGGTTCTACAACTTTACCGGATGTTGAGGATATTAACCGCGACAATACCATGAGTACGATTAATGCTTATTACGAATATAGTATTGATATGAAACCGGGAATGCAGGTAGGGCAAAATTATATTACAGATATCCGCGATGTAAGTAATATTGAATTGCCTAACGGGTCAACAACAACAGCAAGATGGATTCAGTTTAAAATTCCTGTTGCTCAGCCTCAAAACACAATTGGAAACATTACTGATTTTAGATCGATCAGATTCATGCGTATGTTTATGACTGGGTTTAACAATCAAATGACAGTTCGTTTTGGGGCATTAGATTTAGTAAGAGGAGAGTGGAGAAGATATACCGGAACGCTGGATGCAAATGATACAAACCCGGATGATGATGGAACTGAGTTTGATGTTGCGGCAGTAAACATTCAGGAAAACAGCACAAAATGTCCTGTAAATTATGTAATGCCACCAGGAGTTCAAAGGGAGCAATTGTATAATAACAATACAATCATCAACCAAAACGAACAAGCATTGGCTTTACGTGTTGGAGGAACAGGTTTGCAGTATCAGGATTCAAGAGCAGTTTTTAAAAGTGTAAGTGTTGATATGCGTCAGTACAAAAAATTAAAAATGTATTTACATGCTGAATCCCTGCCTAGCGAAAGTACCCTGCAAGATGATGAAATGATTGGTTTTATCCGTTTTGGAAATGATTACACGCAAAACTTTTATCAGGTTGAGGTTCCGTTAAAAGTAACCAGAACCGGAGGATCGTGTACCATAAGCGCTGATCAGGTTTGGTTAGAAGATAATAATATTGATTTGGCCCTTGAATTATTGACCAAAATGAAAATTCAGGCCATGAGTATTGATATTAATTCTAATAAGAGAGATATCAACGGAATTTATTACCCGGATGATGATTTAAGTATTGGCGGAGGCGATGGTGATAGTAAATTAAGATTAGGGATTAAAGGAAATCCTAATTTTGGTTTGGTTCGAAATTTAATGGTCGGAGTAAAAAGCAGGGCAGATCATAAAAATATTAAGGGAGAGGTTTGGTTTAACGAACTTCGTTTGGCAGACTTAGAGAATAAAGGCGGAATGGCAGCAATATTAAATATTGATACCAATATGGCCGATTTTGCTACGGTTTCTGCTACAGGTAAAAAAAGTACAATAGGTTTTGGATCTTTAGAGCAAGGAGCCAATGAAAGAGATCGTGAAGATCTTCAGCAATACAATATTGTTACCAATCTTAATTTAGGGAAATTATTGCCTCACAGATGGGGAATTAACCTGCCTTTTAATTATGCTATCGGAGAAGAGGTAATTACACCGGAATATGATCCTTTCAATCAGGATATAAAATTAGATCAGTTAATAAGAGAAACTACTGATCCTGCAGAAAAAGAGAATATCAGAACACGTGCTGTTGACTATACAAAGAGAAGAAGTATCAATTTTATCGGAGTAAGAAAAGACAGGGCTCCTGAGCAAAAACCACATGTTTATGATGTAGAAAACCTGACATTCTCGCAATCTTATAATCAGGTTGAACGTCATGATTATGAAGTAGAAAGCTATTTAGATGAGCAGTCTAATACGGCGGTAAATTATGCGTATACGTTTCAGCCAAAAGAAGTCGTTCCTTTCAAGAAAACCAAATTCATGAAAAAAAGTGAGTATTGGAAATTGTTAAGTGACTTTAATTTTAATTACCTGCCGTCTAATATTTCTTTTAATACCAATATTTTAAGGCAAAGTAACCGTCAGCAATATAGAGAGGTTGAGGTACAGGGTATAGGTCTTGATCCTTTATACAGACGAAATTTTGCTTTTAATTACCAATATGGTTTTGGTTATAACCTAACAAAATCATTAAAAATAAATTATACAGCAGCGTCAAATAATATTGTGCGTAACTTCCTGAATGATGATAATTCGCCTAAACAAGACTTTAATATTTGGGATGATTATTTGGATATCGGAACACCAAATCAACATTTACAACAATTGGTATTGAATTATGATATTCCAATTAATAAAATTCCGGTTTTTGGTTTTGTAAAAGCATCCTATTCTTATACGGCTGATTATAGCTGGCAGCGTTCATCAACTGCGTTTTCTGAATATATTGATCCAAACGGAAATCAATTTGATTTAGGAAATACAATTCAGAATGCGAATTCGAATACGTTAACCACAACTTTTACCATGAATACGCTGTACAAGTATTTAGGATTAACACCTGGTTCAAAATCAGGAGCAAAACCTAAAGCTACGGCACCACCAAAACCGGGAGAAAAAATTGTAAATACCGCAAAACCAGCTACAAGCAGCAGCCCGTTTTATGATAGTATGATTGGTATTTTGACGAGTGTAAAAAATATTCAGGTTAATTATACAAAAAATAGCGGAACTGTATTACCGGGATATACGCCAAGTGTTGGTTTCTTTGGTACATCAAGACCAACTTTAGGATTTATTTTTGGAAGCCAGGATGATGTGCGTTACGAAGCAGCAAAAAGAGGATGGCTTACAGATTATCAGGATTTTAATCAAAGCTTTACTCAGGTAACAAATAAACTTTTAAAAGTTACTGCTAATATTGATTTATTGCCTGACTTAAAAGTTGATTTGGCTATGGATCGTTCCTATTCTGAAAATTCATCAGAACAGTATAGTGTTGTAAATGGAAATTATACTCCATTATCACCTTATACTTATGGTATGTTCTCTATTTCGACGGTATTGATAAAAACAGCATTTTCAACAAGCAGTGAAACACAATCTGCAGCATTTGATGATTTTAGAAACAACCGTCTGGTGATTGCGAACCGTTTGGCCGAAGAGCATTATGGTGCGGGAGCCGTAATTCCGAGATATGGAGATGCCAATAATCCAATTCCGGCTGAAACAGATGCAAATTACAAAATATATGTTGCCAATCAGGGATATCCAATTGGGTTTACAAAAAGTAATCAGGCTGTTTTATTGCCTGCATTTTTAGCCGCTTATTCCGGAAAGGATGCCTCAGGCAGTTCTACGGATATTTTTAGAAGTTTCCCAATTCCAAACTGGAGTATAAAATACAATGGTTTGATGCGTTATAAGTATTTCAAAGATAAATTTAAACGTTTTTCATTACAGCATAATTATAGGGCATCGTATACGATAAACCAATTTAGATCTAATTTTGATTATACTGAAAAACCGGACGGACAAGATGTGAATACGAACTTCTTCAATAAAACCATCATGTCGAATGTCAATTTGGTAGAGCAGTTCAGTCCGCTTATCCGGGTAGATTTTGAATTGAAAAGTTCTCTAAGAGTCCTTACTGAAATCAAGAAAGACAGAGCCTTATCAATGAGTTTCGATAATAATTTGTTGACAGAAGTAAAAGGTATGGAGTACATCGTAGGATTAGGATATCGTTTTAAAGATGTAATATTCTCATCAAGACTGGCAGATAGTCCAACCGGAATCATTAAAAGTGACATTAATATAAAAGCAGATTTTTCGCTTAGAAACAATGAAACATTAGTACGTTATTTAGATTATGATAACAACCAGCTAGCGGCAGGACAAAATATATGGTCACTAAAATTAACTGCTGATTATTCGTTTAGTAAAAACCTTACGGCTATATTCTATTATGATCATTCGTTCTCGAAAGCGGTAATTTCAACATCATTTCCGTTAACGAACATTAGATCAGGGTTTACACTTCGATATAATTTCGGAAATTAATTTTTTTAGTTTCTAAACCAGATTTCATTAGAAGATTATTACATTTGTGGCTTAATTATTAAATTATCAATTTTCAAACATAGTATTATGAGCATACCAGCAAATTTAAAGTACACAAAAGATCACGAATGGGTTAGCATCGAAGGAGATGTAGCAACTGTAGGAATTACTCATTTTGCACAAAAAGAGTTAGGGGACATCGTGTATGTTGAAGTAGAAACTTTAGATCAGACACTTGATAAAGATGAAGTTTTTGGAACAGTAGAAGCTGTAAAAACAGTATCTGATTTGTTTTTGCCTTTAACAGGAGAAATTATTGCTTTTAATGATAGTTTGGAAAGTGCACCTGAAACTGTAAATTCTGATCCTTACGGAGCGGGATGGATGATTAAAATAAAAATTGCAGATGCATCAGAAATAGATTCTTTATTATCTGACGAAGCTTATAAACAACTTATCGGTGCCTAAACAATTATTACTGCTCTGGGCTCTTATCTGTTCAGGTGTTATTACTTATTTTTGTTTAACAGATTCCAGTAATATACCTGCCATAAATTTCCCGAGCATAGATAAAATAGTACATTTTTGTTTTCATTTTGGATTTACAATTTCATGGATCTTGTTCTTCAAAAAGGAACTTAAAGGAAAAGCACCTGATGATTATAAAGCATATCTGATTTCGTTTATATTTTCTGTTTTTTTTGGAATTACAATCGAAATTTTACAGAGTGTTTTTACAACCACAAGAGCTGCTGATGTGACGGATGTTTTAGCAAATGCACTAGGAGCTACAGTTGGTGTTTTTACAGCAATAGCTTTGAAAAAGCAAATCGATAAAATATAAAAATAATGACCCACTTCGGTGGGTTTTTTATTGCCAAAAAATCAAGCCTTAAAAAGTGTATTTTTTTCTGAATATAAAATGTATTTTTGTCGCAATTCTATAAAATCATGAACGTTAAGCAATATTTAGATTCCACCTACTTAAAAACTGCCTCTCAAGCCGGACTTACAGAAGCAGAAAATACTATTGTAGTTAAAAATGCAATTAATGAGGCGATTCGTGAAGGGTTCAAACTAATCATGATCCGGCCTGAACATGTCGTTTTGGCTAAAGAGATGATTTTAAAAGCGAACTCAGCTTTACTTGTCGGTACCGTGATCGATTTTCCTGAAGGTAAATCAAATCTGGAAGCTAAAATTAAAGAAGCGAATAAAGCGATTGAAGACGGAGCAGACGATTTAGATTTTGTTTGTAATTATGAAGCATTTAAAAATGGAGATGTTGCTTTAATAAAACAAGAAATTTTAATAGGCACCCAGATTGGGTTAGCGAATAATAAAACAGTAAAATGGATTATTGAAGTTGCGGCTTTAAATGATAAACAAATTATACAGCTTTCGGCTTTGATAAAAAATGTGATAATATCAAATTTTAAAGAAGATGACTATGCTTCAGTCTTTGTAAAATCGTCAACAGGTTTTTATAAAACTCAAAATAATCTGCCAAACGGAGCCACTATTCCAGCTGTTATTATGATGCTGGAAAATGCATCGCCTTTACCGGTAAAAGCTGCCGGAGGAGTTCGTTCATATGAAGATGCAATAGAGATGATTCGTTTAGGTGTTAAACGCATCGGAACTTCGGCTGCAAAAGAAATTGCAAATGGGGAAAATACCACAAATCAATACTAAATGAAAACCAAAAATTACGTGAACAAGATTTTTCTATCTTTTGTTTTGACACTATCCTGCTTATTTGCTTTCTCACAGGGAAACAATAGTTCTTCGATTAAACCGGGTTTTACATCAGAGCAATTTCCTGTTTTTCCAAATTGCGAAAATTTACAATCTAAAAAACTGGAAAATTGTTTTTATAAGGAGGTTCAGGATTTTGTGTTCCATAATTTTGAAATTCCGGAAAATCTGAAACAATCAAATTATAAAGGTGAAGTAAGAGTACTTTTTGAAGTAGATGTTAATGGAGAGTTTAAAGTAATTTATGTAAATGCTGCAAACGATGCGTTATCAGAAGAAGCAAAGCGTGTTTTTGGGAAATTCCCCAAAATTAAACCATCAACATATAACGGAAAGCCAACCTATTCAAAATATACAATTTCAATAGATATTCCGCTAAAAAGTGCTGATCAGATCGCCGCAGAAGCTCTGGCTGCAGCCGAAATTTTAAAACCGGTTGAAAAACCAATGACAGAACTGGATAGTATTGTTTATAAAAAGTACAATAATCCGGAGTATGAAAGTCATTTAAATATTCCGTTTTCTCATAGTTATTATGCGCAATTTGATGGTGCTATGAATCAGGTAGGAAGTAATAATCACACTGCTTCTAAGCCTTATACTTATGCTGAAGTTTCTAAATATTACAATCTAAAGGCAGTAAATCAATCGCTTCAGAAAAATGTTTCGACCTGGTTAGGCAGAAAATTCTGGAATGAAAACCTGGTTCAGATTCAGGGTGAAGATTATTGGCTGGCATTAAATCCTATTTTGGATTTGCAAATGGGTAAAGCTTCTGATCTGGATGCTTCGTATACGTATGTAAATACGCGTGCATTAAACTTTAGGGGAGGTCTGGGGAAACAAATTAACTTTACAACAACAGTTTTTGAAAGTCAGGGACGATTTGCCGGTTATTATAATGATTATGCCGAAACGCTTAAGCCATCAGGAGGAAATCCCGCGATAATCCCCGGAATGGGAATCGCAAAGCGATTTAAAACTGATGCATACGACTTTCCTTTGGCAGAAGCAAACATTACATACGCTCCAAGTAAGTTTTTTGACCTTCAATTAGGTTATGGAAGAAATTTTATTGGCGACGGATATCGTTCTTTGCTGGAAAGTGACGGAGCAAGTCCTTATCCTTATTTTAAAATAAATACAACATTCTGGAAGATAAAATATACCAACACTTATATGTGGCTTAAGGATGTTCGTCCTGATGTAACTGTAGACAGGACATATGCGACAAAATTTATGGCGAATCATTACTTAAGCTGGAATGTTTCGAACAAATTTAACTTAGGTCTTTTTGAGTCGGTAGTCTGGACAGATACCAATAATAGAGGTTTTGATGTTAATTTTGTCAATCCGATTATTTTCTACCGTTCAGTAGAATTTTCGTCTTCATCACGAAGCGGGAATGCACTTTTGGGAATGTCCGGAAAATACAAATGGAATAACAATGTTAATTTGTACGGACAATTTTTGCTTGACGAATTCTCGGTAAGTGATATGGCAAAAGGACAGAACAGCTGGAAAAATAAATTTGGATATCAATTAGGTGCAAAATACTACAATGCTTTCAAAGTAAAAGATTTGTTGCTGCAATTAGAATACAATCACGTTCGTCCATATGTATATTCGCATAGTGCTGTAATTACAAATTATGGTCACAATAATCAAAGTATGGGACATCAATGGGGTGGTAATTTTGAAGAGTTTGTTGCAATTGGACGTTATCATAAAGGCCGCTATTATGCAGATGCCAAGTTTACGATTGGTAAACGAGGCTTGGATTTTGATACCGCTGAAGACAGCTATAATTACGGTGGGAATATCTACAAAAGTTATAATGAAATGCGACCATATGACACGGGTGTAAAAGTGGGGCAGGGAAATAAAACCAGTATTTTTATTGCAGATATTCAGGCGGGTTATTTGATAAATCCAATGACAAATTTGAAATTTTTTGGAAGTTTCCTGTATAGAAATTTTGATCCTACAAAAGAAACGGCAGCAACTTTTAAGCAAAGTACGACTTGGTTTAGTATCGGATTACGTTCTGATATCTTTAATTGGTATTTTGATTACTAGTATTTTTAATAAGATTTTTCGAAATAATTGTGTTAAAGATTTGCAAGTCCTTATTTTGTAAAGGTTTTATTGAAAAAAATCTAATTTTATAGGTCATTATTCTACAATCTAATTTGTACATTTGCACCACTCAAAAAAAACATACAAATAATTACCGTATTGAACGCTACTAAAAATACATTTTCAATAAAATCAATATTTAACGATTTCAAAGAGATTACAAAAGCTGGTTTGGCAATCAGTGTATTGTTTTCTTCGATAGCGGGATATTTATTAGGTGTTAATGATGAACACCCTTTTAAATGGAGTGTTTTAATTGTTTTGATGATTGGAGGATATTGTATGGTTGGGGCATCAAACGCTTTTAATCAGGTAATAGAAAAAGACATAGATTCCTTAATGGATCGAACTAAAAACCGTCCGGTTCCTTCGGGACGTATGTCTCCAAAAACGGCTTTGTTTGTAGCCGGTCTGTTAACAATTATTGGTATTGCATTGTTATATACCATTAATGCAAAATCGGCAATGTTTGCGGCAATTTCAATATTTTTATATACCAGCATTTATACACCATTAAAAACAGTAACTTCGTTATCGGTTTTTGTAGGTGCTTTTCCGGGAGCAATTCCGTTTATGTTAGGCTGGGTAGCAGCAACAGGAGAGTTTGGGATAGAAGCCGGAACACTTTTTCTAATTCAGTTTTTCTGGCAATTTCCTCATTTTTGGGCAATTGGCTGGTTTTTATACGAAGATTATGAAAAAGCAGGAATCTTTATGCTTCCAACAGGAAAAAAAGACAGAAAGACGGCTTTGCAGATCATCTTGTATACAATTTGGCTTATTATAGCATCGTTATTACCTGTTTTAGGATATACCGGGCAATTGTTTATTTCTCCAATTGCGGCAATAATAGTGTTCTTGTTAGGCTTGTGGATGCTTTTTTATGCCGTACGTTTGTATCAGTTACGAACTGCAAAAGCAGCGAGAACATTAATGTTAGTAAGCGTTTCGTATATTTCGTTACTGCAAATCGTATATATAGTAGATAAATTTTTAAGATAGTTATGGAAATGACAATGACAACAGCAGAGATAGCAAGTGAAGAAAAACTGAGAAAATCAAAATCGGCTAAATTGATTTTGTTATTCGCAATGGTAAGTATGACCATGATGTTTGCCGGACTTACTAGTGCATTTGTAGTAAGTAAATCAAGAGCAGACTGGTTGAAAAATTTTGAATTACCAACTGCTTTTTATTATAGTACAGCAGTTATTATTGGGTGTAGTGTTACTTTTTATCTGGCAAAAAAAGCAATTCAAAAAGACAACAGAGGAGCAACAACAGCATTCCTTTTAGGAACGTTAGCTTTAGGGATTCTGTTTGTGGTTTTACAATTTGTAGGTTTTGGACAAATCGTAAAAAGTGGTTATTATTTTACAGGAGAAGGTAGCTCGATTACTACAACTTTTCTTTACGTAGTAACCGTTACTCACTTATTACACCTGGCTGGAGGTTTGATTTCACTTTTAATTATAATTTATAATCATTTTAAACAAAAATACAATTCGACTCAAACTCTTGGTATAGAACTAGGTGCGATGTATTGGCACTTTTTGGATTTATTATGGGTATATTTATTTTTATTTTTATATTTCTTTAAATAAGAAAAAAACGTAAATTTGGGAACTTTTTAACGAATATCTTTTATGGAAGCGACAGTTACTACTGCAAACAACGACGAAAAAACTTGGGGAGGCGGCGATATACAGCCATTAGGAGCAAGTTATGGTAAAATGATGATGTGGTTTTTTATCGTATCGGATGCCTTAACATTCTCTGGATTCCTTGCTGCTTATGGTTTTTCAAGATTTAAATTTATTGAAACCTGGCCTTTGGCTGATGAAGTGTTTACTCACTTCCCATTTATGCATGGTGTTTCGGCTCCGATGTATTATGTGGCCTTAATGACTTTTATTTTGATTTTCTCATCTGTAACAATGGTTTTGGCTGTTGATGCAGGTCATCAATTGAAAAAAACAAAAGTTGCAATCTACATGTTTTTAACTATTATTGGAGGTTTAATTTTCGTTGGTTCTCAAGCCTGGGAATGGAAAAACTTCATTAAAGGAGAATATGGAGCAGTTGAAACAGTAGGTGGAAGCTTATTGCAGTTTGTTGATAAAGATGGTAAAAGAGTAGCCCTTGAAGACTTTGCCGTAAAATTGCCAAATCAACCGGAAGAGCTTACAAGAGCAAAAGGTAAATGGTTTATGGAAAGTGCTGAAACAGTACCAACATATTCAGTAGCGGATATTCAGGCTGGTTTTAAAGCACATCCTGAGTTGTTAATCAGAACTGAGCATCTTACAGCTGAAAAGAAAAAAACAGTATTGACACGAGCAGAGTCTGAACTTCGCTTAAGTACTGCTAAATATGTAGTAGAAGGTGCAAACCTTACAAGAAACGAATACGGAAGTAAATTGTTTGCTGATTTCTTTTTCTTTATTACAGGTTTCCACGGATTCCACGTATTTTCTGGAGTTATCATTAATATCATTATTTTCTTTAATGTATTATTGGGTACTTATGAAAAAAGAAGAAGCTATGAAATGGTAGAGAAAGTTGGTTTATACTGGCACTTTGTCGATCTTGTTTGGGTATTTGTATTTACAGTTTTCTACTTAGTTTAATTTTAGATTTTAATTATTATGTCACACGAACACGTATCAAATACAAAAAGAATCTGGTTTGTTTTTGCATTATTATCAGCAGTAACTACAGTAGAAGTAATTTTGGGTATTCTTAAACCTGGAGTTTTAGAGTTTAATCATTTTGTAGGTTTGAATTTGTTGAATTGGATATTTTATATCCTTACAATATTCAAAGCATATTACATAGTATGGGCATTTATGCACATGGAAGGTGAAAAAAGCAGCCTTAGATGGTCTGTTGTTTCACCAGTTATTTTCCTGGTATTATATTTATTGTTTATTCTGTTGACAGAAGGACATTATATTTATGGGGTTTTTAAAGATTCTACCATTAAATGGAATTTTTAACATGATATTAATTCGAAAAGAGTCCCGATAACATCGGGATTTTTTTATTTTTGTACCTCAATAACTTCCGGTAATAAAATGAAAAAAAATATAGTTCTATTTGTACTTTTTGTTCTGCCAATTGTAGCCTATTTGTTTTTTGCTTCAGGGGTAAACAGTTTTACTAAACTTCCCACAATAACTCCTAAAATTGCCGACTTTGGTAATTGGAAATCCCTAAAAGGCGAAAAAGTTACCTTAAATAATAAAATTACTATTCTTGGTTTTTCCGGAACTGATATTCTAAAAAACAGAGGTAATTTTTTTAATCTGAACGAAAAAATCTATCAGCGTTATAACGGTTTTAAAGATTTGCAATTTGTTGTGGTATGTCCTTTAGGAACTGAAAATGATGCACAGAAAATTGTTGCTTCATTAGGGGCTTTTACAGATGTTTCCGGATGGCATTTTATTTTTGCTTCTCCTGAGGAAATTAAAGTGTTTTATGACCAATTGCATTTAAAAGGAAAATTAGATCAGCATCTTGGAACTTCGAATGTTTATATCGTAGATAAAGAGCGAAATTTAAGAGGAAGAAAAGATAAAGACGAATACAAAGAAGGGTATAATACTTTTCATCCGTCTGAGTTGAGTAATGAAATGCTTGATGATTTTAAAATCATTTTATATGAATATCGTGCAGCCCTGAAAAAGAATCACAACGCTACAAAAGAACTTTAATCTTTATATCATGTTTAAAAATAAATCATATATCGGAATTTCATTTATTATTCTAATCTTCGGAATTTATGCCGTTCCCAAAATTGTGGACAGAATAACAAACGGTGAAGTTGTAAAAGGAAATCGTTTGGACAATGTAGGATTAAAAACTTCCAAGTCTGATGGGAAGTTAGTAACAATTGGGCCAGCTCCTAAATTTGAATTAACCAATCAGGATAATAGTAAAGTTTCAAATGAAACCTATAAAGGAAAAGTATATGTTTTGGAGTTTTTCTTTACAACATGTCCTTCAATTTGCCCGAAGATGAATTTGAGCATGTTAGAAATTGAGAAAACTTTTTTTGGGAACCCAAATTTCGGAATTGTTTCCATCACGATTGATCCTGTACATGATACACCAAAAGTTTTAAAAGATCATGCTAAATTATTAGGAGTAAAATCTTCTAACTGGAATTTTCTAACGGGTGATAAAGCTACTATTATGGATTTATCAAACAAAGGTTTTAATCTGTATGCCGGAGAAAATTCGAAAGTAAGTGGTGGTTTTGAGCATTCCGGTTTATTTGCCTTAATCGATAAAGATGGAAATATTCGTTGCAGAAAAGATGAATTTGGTAACCCAAACATTTACTATGACGGACTAGATAAAAAAGGAGTTAGAGATATTCAGGAAGATATTAAAATATTATTAGCAGAATAAAAATGGAAGATCACTCATTAGAAAAAAAGTATAATAAACTGATTATAGCAGTTTCAATTATAATACCTCTTGCAGTAGGTATTTTATTTGTAATTAAATTAAAAGATTTTGGGATCAATGTTGAGCCTCTTTCCTTTTTGCCTCCAATATACGCTACAACGAATGGTTTAACAGCAATTTCATTGGTTTTAGGAGTTATTGCTATTAAAAATGGAAAACAGAAACTTCATGAACGTTTGATGACTTTGGCTATTGCTTTGTCTTTAGCTTTTTTAGTAATGTATGTTGCTTATCATATGACAGCTGACTCTACTAAATTCGGGGATTTAAATCATGACGGAATTGTAGATGCTATCGAGAAGGCTAAAGTTGGAGCGTTGAGATATTTATATGTTTTTACTTTGCTTACACATATTGTTTTGTCAGTTGTGATTATTCCGTTTGTATTAGTTACTTATGTCAGGGCTCTTGCGCAACGCTTCGATAAACATAGAAAGATAGCCAGAATAACTTTTCCGCTTTGGTTGTATGTTGCGGTTACTGGCGTTATAGTTTACCTAATGATTTCTCCTTATTATGCTTAAAATAGAAAATAGAATAAAGAATAAAGAAAATAGAAAGGCTAACAGAAATGGATTTATGGATTTTTTCTCAACGAAAATGTTCTATATTTTATTCTCTTTTTTCTTTTCTCTCGCTGCTAACGCTCAATGTGCGATGTGCCGTGCTGCGCTTGCAGGAGATTCGAATGTAAAAAAAGCTGAAGCTGTAAATAACGGAATTGTTTATCTGATGGTGATTCCGTATTTATTAGTTGCCGTAATAGGCGTTCTGATTTATAGAATGTACCAATCAAAAAAGAAAAAAGCAGAATAATTATTCTGCTTTTTTTTATTAGGTCTTATTTCAATCCGTCAACAGAGACATTCACTGTTCCGTTTATCTTTATAAAAGCTATAATGGCCTGATTCGTTAACTGAATTTTATCAAACTGAATGTCTTCCATTTTTCCATTGACAAACACTCCCGGCATGGGCGAATAGTTCTTAAGATAGCCTGCCATACTTTTTTTGCCTTCTTCTAAATTGGGTTGGATAGAATAACGACAGCTTTCTTCCATTTTTCTTACTATATAACCCTGGCCCAACCAGCTTGCGGTTCTCATTAGTTTACTTTTTGTATCTAAAACATAATCTAATTTGTCAAAATAAATTTCTTTTGTTTGTGGATTGTATTGCGGAAATCCATTTAAGTAAAGTGTTCCGTTTATAGAGCCTAAAACATCAAGGGCGATAACCATCTTTCCGTTTTTATGCCAAATCGAAACATTTTTTACGGTTACTTTCTTGCTTCCGGAACCAAATTCCTGTCCTGCAAAATTCTTCGTCATGATTTTTGAAGCATCAATATAAGTAGAGATCGCGGCAATATTGGCTGAAATTTGATTTGGAATTTTTGCTACAGGTTTTAATACAATTTTGTTGGCATTGAATCTTGATTCAGGTTGTTTGCCAACTATTGTTTCCATATTGCATTTCATTCCCATATCTAATAAGAACAAATCGTTCTTTAGTTTTGCATTTGTAGAGTAAACTTCAACAGGAACAATTCTCAGCCAGCTTTCATAAGTATCGCTCATCTGGAAAGGGGTGCAGATTTTTTCTAAAGCCGATAAAACATTCGGTTTAAAATCCATAGACTTTTCTATTGCTTCGTCTATTTTCTTTTCTATTTTCGATTTAAAAATAGAAATTGCCGGATTTACTAAATATGTTATAGGCAGGTTTTTTCCAAATACAAGCATCGTTGGGCTTTCGTTCCAGTCCAAGGATTTGAACTCGGTTTTGGTATTTAATTTCCAATTGGTCAAAGCCACTTCGCTTGATAAAGTGATTACACCATTTAAGTTGAATTCTCTTGTATCATAAAGTTCAACCCCTAGTTTTTTGGTTCCAATTCTATATTTGATCGTTGCTTTTAAAGGCAAAATTGTCTTTATTTTTTTATCCGGATTTGCAGGATCATTTTGAATTTTTATTGGAGCCTGTTTCCAGATTTTCATTTCGATGTCATCATCTTCAATGTTATTATCCTCATAAATTAAGCCATTTAATAAAGAATTCGTCTGATTTTGAATATCAGTAAGTTTTACTGTGATAGGTAAGTTGATAAAGGATGGATTTGCATCATATACCAGCGGACTTGCATCATCCGGTTCCGGTTTTAAGGTTTCTAGTTTCTGAGATGTAGAACAGCTGGTTAGAGCTGTAAGTACTGTAAATAATGAGATAATTGAAAAAAACTTCATCGTTAAGATTCTTTTGAGTGATGCAAAATTAAGAAAACAATTATATTATCTTAAAAAAGTGTAACAATTGATAAGGAAATGAGTCTTATTGTAATAACAAAACAGAATTATTAACGTTTCGTTATCATAAATTACTTATAAAAAATGTTATTATTGTTTTAAAAATTTAACAATACCATGATCGAAATCAAAGACTTACACAAATCCTATAAAATGGGAAGTTCAGAATTGCATGTGTTAAAAGGGATTAATTTTAATATTGAAGAAGGCGAATTAGTTGCGATTATGGGATCATCCGGGTCGGGAAAATCTACTCTTTTGAATATTTTAGGAATTCTTGATGAGGCAGATTCTGGTAGTTATATTTTAGATAAAACGCCAATAAAAAATCTAAACGAAACGATAGCATCGAGATACCGAAATAAGTTTCTGGGATTTGTATTTCAATCTTTCAATTTAATAAATTATAAAACTGCATTGGATAACGTTGCTATGCCTTTGTACTATCAGGGTATTAAGAGAAAAGAACGTTACGAAATTGCATTGAAATATTTAGAAAAAGTAGGTTTAGGTTCGCATTCGCATCATTTACCAAATGAACTTTCCGGAGGTCAGAAACAACGTGTTGCAATTGCAAGGGCGTTAGCGTCAAACCCAAAAGTTTTATTGGCAGATGAACCAACAGGAGCTTTGGATACGAAAACATCATATGAAGTTATGGAACTTATTCAGGGGATTAACGATGAAGGTAAAACGATTTTGATCGTAACGCACGAACCTGATATTGCCGCAATGTGCAAAAGAAATGTGGTCCTGAAAGACGGATTAATTATCGATGATAAAATGGTAGAACAAGTTAGAGCTTCATCTTATGTTTAATATAGAGCGTTGGCAGGAAATATTTGAGGCAATCTCAAAAAACCGGTTAAGAACATTTCTTACCGGAGTTTCTGTGGCTTCGGGTATTTTTATTTTAGTGATTTTACTCGGCGCAGGTAAAGGGCTTCAAAACGGTATTGAAAAACAATTTGAACGTGATGCAGCCGGTATTATTGAAGTTTGGTCAGGAACAACAACAAAAGCATACAAGGGATTAAATCCAGGCAGGCAAATTCAGTTTAGAGATGGTGATTATAAACAATCTGTTCAGAAATTTGAAGATAAATTAGATTTAAGAGCTGCGACGTATAACTTCTGGGGAGGTGCTTTTTCATACGGAAAAGAGTCGGGAAGTTACCAATACAGAGGAGTAGATCCTGATTATGGAAATGTAGAGAATATTACCATCGTCCAGGGTCGGTTTATAAATAGTAATGACCTCGCCAATAATGAGAAAGTGGCAACTATTGGAATGAAAATAAAAACAGATTTGTTTAAAGACAAAGATCCTTTAGGAAAAGAAATTTCAATCAATAATATCAATTTCAGGGTAGTAGGGGTTTTTACAGATCCGGGAGGAGAAAGAGAAGAAGCAAGAGCTTATTTGCCTAAGACTACTGTGCAAAGAGCCTATGGGGGCGGAGATAAAATAAGCAACCTGTTTTTTACTTTGAAAAAAACAAATAATTATGATGAAGCCCTGGCGCAATCTCAAAAGTTTACCCAGGACTTGAAAGATTTGCTAAAGAGCAGAAATACCGTAGCTCCTAATGATGATGGTGGTGTTGGTGTTTATAATTCTGTAGAAGAGGCAAAAAAATTCTATGACTTAAACCTTTATATCAGATTGTTTTTCTGGTGGGTTGGTATTTGTACTATTATTGCCGGAGTTGTTGGGGTAAGTAATATCATGCTTATTATTGTAAAAGAAAGGACCAAAGAAATTGGTATCAGAAAAGCGTTGGGAGCATCGCCATTTTCTATTATTTCGATGATACTTCATGAATCTATATTTATAACTACTATTGCTGGTTTTGTGGGATTGCTGGCAAGTTTATTATTATTAGAATTTGTTGGTCCGATGGTGCAAAGTGAATATTTCCAGAATCCTGAAGTAGATTTCAGTGTAGCATTAACCACGCTGGCATTGCTTGTCTTTGCAGGCGCTATGGCTGGATTTTTTCCGGCATACAGAGCAGCCAAAATAAAACCTATTGTAGCACTTAGAGACGAATAATTATGTTTAAAAAAGATAATTGGGATGAGATTTTACAGGCTTTAACAGCCAACGTTTTTAGAACGGTTCTAACTGCATTTGGGGTGTTTTGGGGAATATTTATCTTAGTGATATTACTTGCAGCCGGAAAAGGACTTGAAAACGGAGTAAAAAAAGGATTTGACGGAATAGCTACAAATACTATGTTTATGTGGAGCCAGACCACATCAAAAGCATATAAAGGTTTGCCTAAAACACGTCGATACGATTTTAGAAATAGTGATGTAGCCTCCTTAAAAGCTGCTTTTCCGGATTTGTTATATGTTTCGCCCAGAAACCAATTGGGAGATTCTAATAATGGATCGAATAATGTGGTGCGTGGTACAAAAACATCTGCTTTTTCTGTTTATGGTGATTATCCGGAACTGATCAAACAACAGCCAATGGACATTATAAAAGGACGTTTTGTGAATCAACAGGATATTCTGGAAAGACGAAAAGTTGCTGTAATTGGAAAAGGAGTAATTAGTGAACTTTACGGAAAAGAAGAAGAAGCTGTTGGAACTTATTTGAAAATCAACGGAATCAATTTTATGGTAGTTGGGGTTTATAACTCTAAACAAACCGGAGGAAATGCAGAACAAGAGCAAAAGAACATATTTGTGCCGTTTACTACTTTTCAGCAAGCTTTTAACTATGGGGATAAAGTAGGATGGATGGCTATTACAGCAAGAGATGAAGTTTCTATTACCGATTTAAAACCACAAATTTTAGATCAGATAAAAGCACTTCATTCGATAAATCCAAAAGATGACCGTGCTGTTGGAAATTTTGATTTATATGAACAATTTGGAAAAGTACAAAGTTTGTTTAATATCTTAAAAATCATTGCTTATTTTGTAGGATCTTTAGTCTTGATTTCAGGTGTAATCGGAATCTCGAATATTATGCTGATTGTAGTGAAAGAACGTACCAAAGAAATCGGAATTCGCAGGGCTTTAGGAGCCACACCGGGAGCAATTCGCGGTCAGATTTTATCTGAGTCTATATTTTTGACTATTATCTCAGGAATGTTTGGTGTTGCTGTGGCAACCGGAGTTATTGGGCTCTTAAATATGGCATTAGATTCGATGCCGCCAGGAAGTAACACTATGTTTGCTAACCCAAGCGTAGACTTAAGAGTTGTATTTGTTGCTTTATTAATATTAATAGGATCAGGTTTGTTAGCAGGGTTTATTCCTGCACAGACCGCAATTAATGTAAAGCCTGTAGACGCTTTACGAACAGAATAAATTATCAATCAAAAATAATCGATTAAACCAAAAACAAAATGAAAAAAGGAATAACCGTAACCATTTTAATCTTTATTGCTATAGTTTTCTTTGGCGCACTGTATTATTTGTATGCTAAAAATCAACAATCTCCAATTGTATTTCAAACTGAAAAAGCAGAGGTTAAAACGATCGTAAAAACTACAATTGCAACTGGTAACATTCAGCCTGACGAAGAAGTTCTAATCAAACCAAACATCTCGGGTATTATTGAAGAAGTGTATATCAAAGCCGGAGAAAAAATCAAAGCAGGTGATATGATTGCTAAAATTAGAGTTGTTGCTAACGTGTCGAATGTTAGTAGTACTCAAAATCAGGTACAAACAGCTAAAATTGCTTTAGACAATCAGGAAAAAATCTATAAAAGACAAAAAACCTTATTTGACAAGGATGTAATTTCTGCAAATGATTTTGACGCTGCCCAATTGGCGTATACACAAGCGAAACAAAACTATCTTGCTGCTAAACAAAGCTTAGATATTGTAAAAACCGGTACAACAACATCATTAGGAAGTTATGCCAATACCTTAATCCGTTCAACAGTAAACGGAATGGTTTTAGCCGTTCCTGTAAAAGTTGGGAATCAGGTTATTGAAAGTAATAACTTTAACGAAGGAACTACAATTGCGAGCGTTGCAGATGTTGGAAGAATGATTTTTATTGGAAAAATTGATGAATCTGAAGTAGGAAAAATAAAAGTTCAAATGCCAATTGAAATTACAGTTGGAGCAATTGAGAACAAAAAATTTGATGCACGTTTGACTGATATTGCTCCAAAAGGTGTAGTCGAAAATGGTGCTATCCAGTTTGAAATTAAAGCCTCTTTAGAAAACAGGGATGCCACTTTTATCAGAGCAGGTTTAAGTGCAAATGCTTCCATTATTTTAGAAAAAGCAGATAAGGTTTTGGCAATTAAAGAATCATTAGTTCAATTTGATAAAAAAACTCAAAAGCCATATGTTGAAATTGAAACTGCTCCTCAAAAATTTCAAAGAAAAGATTTAGTTTTGGGAGTTAGTGACGGAATTTATGTTCAGGTTAAAAGCGGGATAAAAAATTCGGATAAAATTAAAATCTGGAATCAGGGTTTGATAAATGAAGGTGAAAAAAAATAATTTGAAACGATAAAAGAGTTTTGGTTTTAAAAAATGTTAAATTTGCGTGGCATCTTTTTGTTGCGCTTTCATTCAAAATATATGAAAATAAATAAATATAATAGTCTTGTTTTTGCCATTTTATTCGGGTTTGGTTTATCGACTCAGGCACAATCAAAACAATGGACATTAGAAGAATGTGTGCGCTATGCATTGGACAATAATATCACAATAAAATTATCAGAATTAGATGTAAAAAATGCTGCAATCGATAAAAAAGGAGCTTTAGGCAGCTATCTTCCATCAGTAAGCGGAAATGCTTCCCACTCCTGGAATATTGGTTTGAACGTTAACCCTGTGACCAATATTGCTACAACTCAAACAACACAGTATTCTTCATTGGGAGTTAATGCAGGTGTTGATATTTATAAAGGTTTGCAAAATCAAAATACATACAGAAGAGCTAAACTTTCTATCATAGCATCAAAATATCAACTGTTGAAAATGCAGGAAGATATTTCACTGAATGTGGCTAATGCCTTTTTGGAAATTCTTTTTAATAAAGAAAATTTAAAAGTAAAAAAAGAACAATTATTGATTGATCAAAAGCGTTTGGCCCGTTCTCAGGAAATGGTTAATGCAGGAACAATTCCACGTGGCGATTTATATGATTTGAAAGCTACTGAAGCAACAGATCAACAAGCTATAATTGTCGCCGAAAATAGTTTGTTAATCTCTAAATTAAGTTTGGCCCAGCTTTTACAATTAAAAGAATTTGCTGATTTTGATGTTGTAGATGATACCAATGCAAAGGATGAAAATAATATTCTGGCACAAACTCCTGTTGATATTTATAACAAAGCCAAAGAAATAAGAACAGAATTAAAACTGGCACAAACAAATCTTGAAATTGCAGAGAAAAATGTTGCCATCGCAAAAGGTGCTTTTCAACCTACACTAAGAGGCTTTTATCAGTTTAGTACAAGTGCAAGTTACAGTGACAGACTTATTGGAACAGATGGTAGTGGAAATCCAATTTATGCAGGGCCACATTCTGTTTTGGATCAGTTTAGCGATAATAAAGGACACAATTTTGGTTTCCAGTTAAATGTGCCAATATTCAATGGTTTTACTGTTCGAAACAATGTAGAGCGTAATAAAGTAAGTTTAGAGAAATCTAAAATAGATTTAGAACAAAAAAGTTTAGATTTGCAACGTAACGTTTATACTGCTTTTACAGATGCAAGAGGAGCGTTGAATGCTTATGAATCATCAACAGTAACGTTAGAAGCAAGACAGCAGGCTTATAATTATGCTAAAGAAAAGTATGATGTAGGTTTGATGAATTCCTTCGATTTTACACAGGCTCAGACATTATTAACCAATGCACAGTCAGACGTTATCAGAACAAAGTACGATTACATGTTTAAAATAAAAATACTTGAATTCTATTTTGGAATTCCAATTGTCCCAATTATCACAAAATAATTTATTATGTCAAAAAAAACAATTTATTTCTTACTTGGCGGTGCATTCGTTCTTATCGTAGCTTTAATTGGTCTTTCAAAGGCCGGGGTAATAGGAAATAAAGATGAAGGAAAAGAAGTTGAAATTTCAAAAGTAACGGCTTCGACCATTATTGAGACAGTTTCAGCAACAGGTAAAATTCAGCCGGAAATTGAAGTGAAACTTTCATCAATGGTTTCAGGTGAGATTATAGCATTAAATGTCAAAGAAGGACAAGTTGTTAAAAAAGGAGATTTACTCGTAAAAATAAACCCTGATTTATATACTTCAGGGTTAGACAGGTCTGTTGCTAATTTATCGGGGACCAAAGCTGGTTTAACACAGTCTGAGGCGAGTTATAAAGAAGCAAAAGCAAGTTACGAACGTAATAAAACCTTATATGATAAGGGCGTAATTTCAAAATCAGATTGGGATAAAGCGATTTCTACTTATGAAGTAGCAAAAGCAACAAGACAAAATGCTTATTATAATGTTCAAAGTGCTTCTGCATCGGTTACAGAGGCAAAAGACAATTTAGGACGTACCTTAATTTATGCTCCTGCAGACGGAACAATTTCAGTACTAAACGTTGAATTGGGAGAGCGTGTTTTAGGAACGCAACAAATGGCCGGAACAGAACTTTTAAGAGTAGCCAACCTAAACAATATGGAAGTTGAAGTTGATGTTAACGAAAATGATATTGTAAAAGTAAAAATTGGAGATGAAGCCAATGTTGAAGTTGATGCCTATTTAAAAAAGAAATTCAAAGGTACGGTAACCAGTATTTCTAACTCGGCCAGTACAACTTTAACCTCCGATCAGGTAACTAATTTTAAGGTAAAAGTTCGTATCCTGAAAGAATCTTACCAGGATTTATTAGAAGGCCAGCCAAGTACTTATTCTCCTTTTAGACCGGGAATGACAGCGACAGTTGATATTATGACGAGAACTAAAAATAATGTTCTTGCAGTGCCAATTAGTTCTGTTGTTGTAAAATCAGATACAACTGCCGTAAAAGATTTTAAAGTAGAAGATCCAAATGACGATAAAAAAGCAGCACCAAAAAGCGATAAAAAATTTGAATGTGTTTTTGTAAAAGTAGGAGATAAAGCTAAAATCAGAATCATTAAAACAGGTATTCAGGACGATACAAATATTGAAGTAATGTCAGGATTAAAAACGGGAGATGTGGTAATTACAGGGCCTTATACTACGGTTTCTAAAGATCTTAATTCGGGTGATAAAGTCAAGCTTAAAAAAGCGGAAACTCCTAAAAAATAATTTTGCATCCATAATATCAATTTTTAAAATTAAATATTTTGCCTTTTATTCTTAATATAGAAACTGCTACCAAAAATTGCTCAGTGTCCATCGCTAAAAATGGAGAAACAATCGTATGTAAAGAAATTGCTGAAGAAGGATATTCGCATGCTGAAAAATTACATGTTTTTATTGAAGATGTAATTTCCGAAGCAGGAATTTCGGTGCAGGACTTAATTGCAATTGCCGTAAGTCAGGGACCGGGTTCTTACACAGGTTTGCGTATTGGGGTTTCGGCAGCGAAAGGATTATGTTATGCATTAAACATTCCGTTGATTGCTATTGATACACTGCAAACTTTAGCTTCGCAGGCAAATGTTACTGAAGGTAAAATTATCCCGATGCTTGATGCAAGAAGAATGGAAGTTTATAGTGAGGTTTTCAATGCTGATTTAGAGATTCAGAGACCAATTGAAGCCGAAGTTATTACAGAGGATTCTTTTGCATCCTATACAGAAACAATTTATTTTGTTGGTGATTGTGCAGATAAGTGCAAAACAGTTTTAACTAAAGGGAACTTTGTGTTTTTAGAAGAAATTAAATATCCTTCGGCTGCTGCGATGAGCAAAATCAGTTACGATAAATATCAAAAAAGCGACACTGTAGATGTCGCTTATTTTGAACCGTATTATTTAAAAGATTTTATGATGGCACCTCCATCAAAAAAGCAATAGTTATTTATTTTTGAATTGTATAAGGCTGAATCGAAATCCCGGCTTCATCTAAAGCCAATTTGCAATTTTCTAAGGTCTCAGAAACAACAGCTCCATAATTTGCATTTTTTGCCCATGGGCGTACTGCAAAATCTATAGAACTTGCAGATAAATTCTTGACAAAAACTTCTGGTGCCGGAGTTTTAAGCACTTTTGGGTTTTTGACTAAAACATCTAAAAGAACCTCTTTTGCTTTCTTAATATCTGAGTCGTAAGAAATTAAAAAAGTCAAATCAGCTTTTCTTTCTCCCTGCATCGAGTAATTAATGATGGTTCCGTTTGATAAAGCGCCGTTTGGTACAAAGACAGTCTGATTGTTACCCGTAAGCATTTTGGTAACAAAAATCTGAATCTCTACTACAGTTGCAATAACGCCCTGAGCCTCTATCGTATCACCAACTTTAAAAGGTTTGAAAACGATAATTAACATTCCTCCGGCAAAATTAGAAAGCGAACCTTGCAATGATAAACCTACTGCAAGTCCCATTGCTCCTAGTATGGCAACGAATGAAGAAGTTTCGATGCCTAGTTTTGAAATAAACGTGACAAACAATAAAATTCGGAGTGCCCATATTAAGATGTCCGAGAGAAATTTTGTTAACGTAGGATCTAAATTTCTTTGAACCATTAGTTTTGTAATGATCCGGTTTATTAATCTGATGGCATAGATTCCAACAAATAAAATAATAAATGCAGAGACTAATTTAGGGGCATAATCAACTAATACATCAATAAATTTAGTGACATAATTGCTAATTTGATCTGGACTCATGTTCATGTTTTTTGAATAAAAAAACCTTCTCAAAGAGAAGGTGTATTAATGCTGCAAATATAGAGATATTTATTTTTTATTAGAAAAAATGAAGCTTATTCCTTTTCAGGAATATTATCAACGGTTTTGTCTACAATAGTTTCTGTTTTTTCATTAGCTTCAGCTGTATCTTCTAAAACAATAGTTTTTGTTGCAACAGTAGGCTCAGCTGTTTTTTCTTTTGCAGAATCGACAACATCACTTATTGAGTCTGAAGCTTTTTCAACATATTCGCTTACAGTATCTTTTGCCTTATGGGCATATTCTGCTGCACTGTCAAGTATTGGTTGTGATACTTCTTTTGCTTTTGCAATAGTTTCTTCGGTAAAAGTCTCTGCTTTATCAATATAAGGAGCAGCAGCTTCTTTTGCTTGTTCAACCTTAACTTCGGCCTGAGTTGCCAAATCTGATGCAGAATCTTTGGCTGTGCCAAATAAATTCTTAAAAAATGAAGATAATCCCATAGTTTTATATTGATTGGTTTAGAATACAATATTAACTATTTTTATTAGATCACGGTGTAATAATTCGCTGAAAATTAACCACATATGTTTTTAATGCAAAAGCGCCCACCATTGGCAGACGCTTTCTGTATTTTTTCAAACAAATTATTATGCATTTACTGCTTCTACTTTAATAGCTTCGTCGTTTAACATACTTTTCAGCATATTTTCTATTCCGCTTTTCAGGGTAAAAGTAGATGACGGACAACCGCTGCAGGCACCCTGAAGAATTACTTTTACCGTTTTGTCATCCTCATTATAAGAGTCAAAAGCAATATTTCCACCATCAGCCGCAACTGCCGGTTTTACATATTCTTCCAGAATATTGATGATTTGTTGTGAAGTAACATCTAATTTATCAAATGCCTCATCTTTGGTAATGTCATTTTTAGTAGCAACTTCAATTAAACTTTCATCTAAAACAGTTCCTCCATTCTCGATAAATTGTTTAATAAAAGTCCTTACTTCCAAAGTAATTTCATCCCAGTCGTTAATGTCATATTTAGTTACCGAAATATAATTTTCATCAATAAAAACCTCTTTTACATAAGGAAATTTGAACAATTCTTTTGCCAACGGGGAAGAAGCAGTCTGGTCGATATTTTTATATTCAACTGCATTTTTGGTCAACATTCTGCTCACTACAAATTTTAAGGCAGCAGGATTAGGAGTTGTTTCTCCGTAAACCGTAATAGGTTGTTTTTTAGGCTGATTTTCATCGATTTTTATAATAACGCCGCCTTTGTCTACAAATGATGCAATTTGTTCAGCAACAGCATCTTTTACATCATCCCATTCTACAATACTATATCTTTCGATTGCGATAAAGTTTCCTGAGATATAAACTGTTTTTACAAACGGAAGATAAAATAATTGTTGTGCTAAAGGCGATGATTGGGCTTCATCGATATTTTTAAATTCAAAATTTTGATTTTTTGTAATGAAATCTTCAAATTCAAACTTTAGGATAGTTGGATTTTGAGTTTCTTTTATGGTGATTTTTGTCATGATTTGTAATTTTCCACAAATTTAGTAAAGTTATTTTCTACTAATACCTATATTTGATTTTTTAATAAAATAATTAAGACTCTTTTCAAATTAATCGTATTAAATTACAAGAGTCAAAAATTTATTTAAACATAATTGCCTTTATGGAATTTAGAATCAGGGTTTTATTTATTTTTTTAATCACAACATTTTACTCCTATTCGCAAGAAGGAATTCCTGTTTACTCCGATTATTTATCAGATAACTACTACTTAATTCATCCGTCAATGGCCGGAGCTGCCAATTGTGCCAAAATAAGATTGACAGCCAGAAAGCAATGGTTTGGCCAGGAAGATGCCCCATCACTTCAAACTTTGACTTTTAATGGTAGAATAGGGGAGCGATCCGGAGCCGGGATTATTATTTTTAACGATAAAAATGGATATCATTCGCAAAAGGGTGTAAAACTTACTTATGCACATCATATTATGTTTTCCAGAGATGAGATCGATTTAAATCAGCTTTCATTTGGTATCAGTGGAGGAGTGATTCAGAGTCAGCTGGACGAAACGAAATTTGGAGGAAGTTTTGATCCTGTTGTTTTCGGGTCTATTCAAAAGGATTCCTATTTTAATATGGATGTTGGAGCATCTTATAATTATCTTGATTTTTATGCGCATGCAACTGTTCAGGGATTGCTTGAAACCAGAAGAGAATTGTATACGGACTATGAAAGTGATAATTTAAGAAAGTTTCTTTTGAGTGCCGGATATGTTTTTGGAAAAAGAGAAAATATTACCTGGGAACCCTCTTTATTATTTCAATTGTTTGATAAAACGAAACAGAAATCACTGGATGTCAATTTAAAAGCTTACAAAAATATGGATTTTGGAAGTTTGTGGGCCGCATTATCTTACAGAAGAAGTTTTGACGGTGCACAATACAGTACAACAAGTGGAGTAGCAGCTCAAAAACTGCAATATATTACGCCTATAATTGGTGTCAATTACAAGAATTTTATGTTTGCTTACACGTATTCGCAAGTGACGGGTAATGTAAAATTTGATACCGGAGGATACCATCAAATTACTTTAGGGATCAATTTATTTTGTACAAGGGAACGTTACGATTGTAATTGTCCGGCTATTAATTAAATTTTTATTATGCTTATAAAAACTGTAAACGGAAAAACACCTTCTATTCCTGCTGATTGTTATGTTGCTGAAAATGCTACAATTGTAGGAGATGTGACTTTTGGCGATTCTTGCAGCGTTTGGTTTAATGCTGTTATTCGTGGTGATGTACATTTTATTTCAATTGGTAATAAAGTAAATATTCAGGATGGGGCAATTATTCATTGTACCTATCAAAAGCATCCAACAATTATAGGAAACAATGTTTCCATAGGTCATAATGCTATTGTGCATGGGTGTACAATTCAAGACAATGTTTTGATTGGAATGGGCGCAATCGTAATGGATAACTGCGTTGTAGAAAGTAACTCGATTATCGCTGCGGGAGCTGTCGTAACACAAAACACAATTGTGCCTTCAGGAACCATTTATGCAGGTGTTCCGGCAAAAAAAGTAAAAGATATTGATCAATCTGACTTTGCTGGCGAAATTGAACGTATTTCGAACAATTATGTAATGTATTCAGGCTGGTTTAAAAATGAAGAATAACTAAAAAATCTACAAATTAATTCTTTCGAAAAAAGCATTTTTATAACTTTCACTAATAGGAATTCGTTTATCACTAATCAAAACTTTATTTTTTTGAATTGATTTTACATGTTTTATATTAATGATATAAGATCTGTGAATTCGGGAAAATCCTTTGCTGGAAAGTAGGTTTTCTAATTTTATCAAACTAATTAAAGTCAGCGTAAATTTATTATCGGTAGTATAAATTTTTACATAATCTTTTAATCCTTCAATAAATAAAATATCCGAAAAATTCATTTTTACGTTTTCATATTCTGCTCTTACAAACATAAAATCCTGCTCTAATTCCGGAGCAGTTGTGTTTTCAGAAATAGCCTGAACACCGGTAGCCGGATTTAAGATTTGTTGTGCTCTTACAACGGATTTTAAAAAACGATGAAACGGAATTGGTTTTACCAGATAATCTACAGCGCCAAGATTAAAACCTTCAACAGCGTAATCTGAAAAAGCAGTTGTAAAAATTACCAAAGGCTTTTTTTCGATTGTATTTAAGAAATCAATTCCGGAAAAATGAGGCATCTGAATGTCCAGGAAAATCAAATCAACATTGTTCTGGTTGATAAATGAAACGGCATCAATAGCATTATTAAAAGTATTGATCAATTCCAGCGAATCTACTTTTCGGACAAAATCTTCTAATAATTCAACCGCTAAAGGCTCATCGTCTATAATTACACATTTCATTTGTTGAAGTTTAAATTAAAAATTCGTTTTGGCAGTCAAAAGTAGTTTTAAACCAGTAAATTAAGTTTTAAAATTATCATAAAATACTGATTGAGATTAAATTATGCGTTTACAGTAATTGTTTTGCTTAATGTGTAACCATCTGTCAGATTACCAGTTAGAGTGGCTAATTCATCTGCTAAGCTATCCGAAAAAACATTATCTTTTGTATTCGAAGTGTCGGCCTGACCGTGAGCAATATAATTTGCACTCGAATATACGGTGCTCGAAACATTTTCAGGAAAAGCAATTTGAGTCACTAATAATGATGAACCGGTACTGCTTAAAACTTCTACATGAACATGTGGCGCCCTGCCCTGATACCAACCAGGGAAAATCGAAATAAACGATACTTCACCTTTTGAATTTGTAGTCTGTCTTCCTCTTAAAAAGTGAACCGTAGTGTAATCGGTCTGCTGCATGGAAGTTCCACCGTATTCAGAATAATTTCCGTCTTTATCGCAATGCCAGACGTCTACTAAAACACCGGCTAGTGGCGAACAATTATTATTCTTATTTTCAATAACCAAATTGATAAGCAAAGCAATTCCAGCACGATGTGATTTTATGTTTTCTAAAACCAACTGACTTGGAGTTTTAATAGGGAACGGCCCTTTTGTTTCTGATGGAGAAACAGTACAGGTTCCGTCTTCGGATACATTTGTCCCTTTATCGTCATTATCACTTTTAGAACATGATTCTAATAATTTAGAAGCTGTTGCTATTGAAGCAATTCCTAAAATACCATTTCGAATGAATTTTTTTCTGTCCATAATCAGTTATATTTAATTTATTGCGGTTTGAATTTTATCTAATTTTAAATTCAGATGCACACGATAGTATTGATTGTCTTGTGTTATGGTAAGTTCATGTGCGCTTGGATAAAGCAAATCCAGACGATTTTGAATGTTTACTAATCCAATTCCTGAATTATCAGGATCTTTTACATAGTTTTCAATCGTATTTTCGATCCAGAAATCAAGACTGTTATCCAAAATGAAAATCTTGATTTTTACATGCGCGGCACCTTTATAATCAGTTCCGTATTTAAAAGCATTTTCAACAAACGAAATCAACAGTAAAGGTTCGATAAACTTGTTTCTCGTATCGCCGTGAACATTGATAACGATATCTTCAATATTGTTTAACCGGAGTTTTTGTAACTCAATATAATTCTGAATATAATTGACTTCTTTTTCTAAAGCCACCGTTTTATTGTCAGTTTCGTACAGCATATAGCGCATTAATTCTGATAATGTTACGATGGCATCAGGGACCAAATCAGATTTTTTGTGTGCCAGTGAATAAATACTGTTTAATGAATTGAATAAAAAATGCGGATTGGTTTGTTTACGCAGATAAATCAATTCGGTATTTGTTCGGTGCGTTTCGGCAATTAATTTGTTTTGTTGGTTGTTATAAAATTCGGTTAGTGTTCTGATAATTGCACTAATGGTAATAATTAAAATATAAAAAAAGGAAGGCCCAATTTTAAAAAATAAAGGTTGTCTGGTTGCCATAACGGCTCTTACTCTTGTTCCTTTATACATTAGTTTAAGATCCTCAGGCGGATACATTCGTGGTCTTATATGCTTAAATTCAGGAATAAAATAATTAATCCTGATGATCATAAAAAGTAAAATAAGAGCAAATACAAAGACAAAATAAAGCCAGTATTTTTTTTCTAAAAGCAAAACAGGAACCAAATAAAAATAGTTCAGATAAAATAAAATAATTCCCGTAGTCCATTGTATATAAAAATCATTGTTGATCCTAAACGGACTTTCATAAAACTGAATTAATGAAGTCAGAATAAAGAAAACCCATATGATACAATGGAATAATATTTTATTTGAACTTGTATTTTTGATGGCATCTATTTTCATTTATAATTTTATTTTTAATAAAATTAAATCATTTTTGGTTACCGATGGTGATATGTTTTGCTTGAGTTTCTTTACGACCAGGTTGCCTACTTTTAAGGCATCTTTTTCTGTAGCAAAGCTTTTGGTATCATTTATTGCAGGAATTATAGATTGTTTAATTATAACTTCATTTTTATAAGAGACGGTGTAGCCCCAGCCAAAAGCCGTATGAAAAGATTCTGTTTTTAAAGCTGGGCTTTTTGTGCAGGCCGTAAATTGTAAAGCAAGTAAAATAAACAATAAATTCTTCCGGATTTTACTCCGGAAGAATTGCTTTTTTGTATTAGTTATCATCGTCACTTTGTTCGTCTAAAGGTTTAAATTCCCAGGCATCATCAAAATAAGTTGAACCTATTCTTCCTAACATATAAAAACCACGATTATTAATTGCAAATCCAACAGCATCTGTTCTGCTGGCTCCTTCCATCGAAGTTTTTTCGGTCCATAAATCGGTCGCCGGATTATATTCCCAAATGGTTTTTATGCCCTCTCCCCCTACAACATATCCTAATCCGTTCATAGAAAAACTGGATGCGTTCGAACGAACAATGGCATAGTCGTCATTGTAGGTATAATCATCATCAGTATCTTTATCGATGTCACGTTTTCTGGTCCAAACATCTGTAGCGGGATCAAATTCCCAGAAATCTTCCTGATAAACTCCGTTGTTAATTCCGGTACCAAAATATACTTTGTCAGCAATTACAAAAGCAGTTGCATTACGTCTTTTATTTCCGCTAAATCCGTTTACAAGCGTCCATGTATTTGTCTGATCATTGTATTGATAAAAATCTTTTAGATAATTTCCATCATAACCAGTTCCAAAATATGCCTTTCCACCAGCCTGAAAGCCTACAGCAGCGTATCGCCCCGTTCCTGCAAAATCAGTTTTCTGAGTCCAGCTATTAGTTGTGGGATCGTACTGGTAAAAGTCTTTTAGCTTATTAGTCCCGTCATAACCAAGACCAACATATCCTTTACTATTTAGGGTAAAACTAGAAGCAGAACTTCTGCCAACTCCTGTAAAATCTGCTTTTTGTTCCCAATAATCCCCCGTAGAATTATAAGCCCATAAATCTTTTAAATATACGTCACCAGTATAACCTGTTGCTACGTAAGCATAATCTCCAATAACAAAACTGGTTGCACTAGATCTTGCAGGACCATCAAATGCTGATTTTTTAACCCAGTTTCCTATTAAATCATCATCGTCATCGTCGTTGCTGCAGCCTATAAAAATAAGACTTGAAAACAATGCCGCGAATAATATTCCTTTTTTTAAATTATTCATAGTGTATTAAATTTATTTATTGTTTGTATTTGATGCCAATTGCTAAAACAAAACCATTACCGGTATTAAAATCATATACTTTATGATTGTCATTATCGATCAGGTTGTATTTTTTGTCAAAATCATATCCGGCTTTAAAATTTAGAAACCAGTTTTTATCTACGTTTCTTTCATATTCAATTGCTGAGGTCATTTGTGACAAGCTAACTTTTGCAGCATTATTATTCAGATTGTTTTGTGGGTCTAAATGATAAAAATTACCATTAAAACTATTACTCAGACTAAACTTATTTCGGATATTATTAGCGTATGAAATTTTTGAATCGGGAAAACCAATTAGTAAAGAGCTTTCATTGTTTACTTTATAGTTTACGGATAAAGTAGGTATGAACTTAGGAGTGCCAAAAACAGTTGCTCTTGCAACACCAAGGTTAATAGTCATATTAGAATTTATTTGCTGGCTGATTTCAATACTTCCTAAAAGAGATATAGCATCAGCATTTAAATTACTCTGAAAATTTATTGTTGGAGTAATTGAAAAATTCAGATTTGTAGTGTTTGAAATCTCGTGTGAAATTTCAAATTTATTTCGAATCTGATTAAATCTATCCAAATTTTCATATGCATTATAACTCCCTAATTCATAATTTACTTTCAAATTCGAATACTCTAATATGTTTGTTATTTTGTTTTTAGTGCTTACGTTTTTGTTGAACAATATTCCGATACTGGTTTCAGTAAAATCAATTTTATCAGTTGGTTCTGTTTTTATGTTCGTATTAACCGAAAAGTTCTCCTGCGCTTTCATATTGAAAATAGAAATCAAAAAAAACGACCAAATTAAAAACCTTGTTTTCATTGCTTATTTATTGGTTCAAAAGTAGGAGGCTAATGGTTTTAAAAAAAAGAAGATATATGTATGGCACTTTTTGATAGACTAAACAGCCATTTTTAAGGCTGAATGCAGTATTCGATGGTAATTATACATTGTAGATGATTTTTTACTGTTTATAGTAGAAAAACGCACGACTGTATATGTTATAGTGTAGTGCAGAAGAGTGCATTTTATATTTGTTCAAAAAATTGATTATGCACAAGTTTATATTGATGTTGTTTTTTGCCGCGACCATGATTTCATGTGGGACTGATGCTGATGCCGGCGAATTTGTGGTTGGATCTGACTATTTAGCAGTGAATAATAAAGTAATTTTAATAGATACTCTGACAGTCGATATGTCTACGATAAATTTCGATTCTCTTGTTACTTCCAATCAAAGCCGAATTTTAATTGGTAATTATGAAGATCCAATTTATGGAAAAATAAAATCGAACAGTTATTTTCAATTGGCTTCAGCTTCATATGCATTAAATAACAGCGGATCTGATACAGAAGTAACCAATTTTGTTTTCGATTCTATTTCGATGATTCTAAAATATGATAACTATTATTATGGCGATACTACAAAAGTGCAGTCGTTTGATATTCATCGATTGACACAAAGGGTAAAACCAAATACCGATGATAATAATTTTTATAATAATTCGACTTTAAGTTATAGTGATGAAAGTCTTGGAACAATTTCATATAAACCAAGACCGGTTGAAAAAGATTCTATTAATATCAAAATGAGTGATGCGTTTGGAGCGGCTCTTTTCCAGAAATTAAAGAAAAGAGAAATTACAGACTTTGACAGTTTTAATGAATATTTAAAAGGTCTTGTTCTTGTTCCGTCAACCAGTAATTCTTCAAGTGTTATTGGTTTCCATGTAGCAACAAGTAAGGTTAGGCTGTATTATTCTAAATATCAGGCGGATACTGAAGAGGTTCCTTATATAATTGATTTTACGATTTTAGATGCGACAAAACAATTCAATTCGATTACATCAGATAAAACGGGCACCATTATTCAGAATTTGCCGGCCTCCAGTAGTAAATTATCAAGCTCCTTAACAAATCGGCAGGGATTTATTCAGTCTGGGGCAGGAGTCGCCTGCAGAATTGATTTTCCCACTATTAAACAGCTCAAATATATTTCTGCTAACGGAGCAATTGTAGATGCACAATTAATTCTAAAACCGGTCAATAATACGTATTCTGAAAAATATCCTTTGTCTGATTCTTTGAAGATTTATGTAGCTGACAATTTAAACAGATTAAGTGGTTCACTGGTAAATTCTGCAGGAACAGCAGTTTTTGGTATTCTGAATAAAAAAAGTGATGAATTTAATGAGAACATTGGTTACACGATTCCGATTGGTGCCTTTTTGCAGAAAGAGATGCTGAAACAATCTGATTCCAGATCTTCTCTTATCCTGACATTGCCAGGCATTTCTAAAACAGTAAACAGAATTGTTTTGGGAGATCAGAAGCATTTGAATAATAAAATCCAGATTAAAATTTATTATATCTCCTATTAAATGAAAAGTAAAATAGTTTATTTAAGTTGCTTCATTTTGATGTCGCTAACTTCATTTTCCCAAAGTATTTCAAGCTCTCCTTATTCGTTGTACGGAGTTGGTAGTGTATATGATGCTGATTTCGGAGTACTTCCGTCAATAGGTTCCTCAGGAATGGCTTTGCCTTCAGATACTTTTATAAATAATCTAAACCCGGCTTCATTAGGCTATTTGCCCCAAAATCACTTTATGTTTGATATTGGAGGAAAAGCTATTTCAACCACTTATCAAAGTAGTTCAAGAAGTGAAAGTCGTAATAATTTTCAGTTCTCACATCTTGCTTTTGCTTTTCCTATAACTAAAAATTCAGGGTTTAGTGTGGCTTTAAGGCCTTATTCAAGTGCGGCATTTAAAATTTCTAATTTAAAATTACCAATAGAAAACAGCCAGGATTTCTATTATTTAACGGCTGCAGGCTCTGGAGGATTAAATAATTTTGATTTTTCGTATGGATATCGATTTGGGAAAAAACTTTCTGTTGGAGCATCGGCAGCTGTACTGTTTGGAAGTACGAGTGATAACAGAAGTTTCCTGATTATGAATTCAATTACAAGTATTCAGAAAAAAACAACTTATAGCGGCGTACGCGCTACGTTAGGAGCGCAGTATAAAATTGATTCCACTTTTACAGTTGCTACAACTTTCAAATTGCCAAGTCAGATTAACGCCTCTAAAGTTCAAACGGTTCAAACTGTTGCTGATGATGTGGCTAATACTGTAGAATCTAATGTAGCGTCTGATACGGATGATTATTATATGCCTTTAGAAATGGGGGTTGGAATTAGTAAACGCTTTAAAAACAATTTGAATATGACATTGGATTATGAGAAGAGTTTATGGAGTAACACTAATCAGTCTGAATTGTATGGCAATTTTGTAAACCAGAATCGATTTGCACTTGGGTTTACCTATAGTGCTAAGAAAAATATTCGAAAATATTGGGACAGGATTCAATACGCAACAGGCGTAAACTTTAATACCGGTTATCTTGAAGTCGATGGCAAAAGGGTTAATGATGCCGCTATTTCTTTCGGACTTACTTTACCAATAGAAAATACATATTCATCTTTACATATCTCATATTCATATGGACAAAAAGGAAGAATTACAGATAATTTAATCAAGGAAAATTATCATAAAATATCCCTTAATTTATCTTTAGACGGTATCTGGTTTATCAAACGAAAAATAGAGTAGGAGCTTAAAAATCCTTTTCTGTCACAGGGTATTTATATTCTAAAATTGATTTTAAAACTTCAGGATTTGAATTCACATAAAATACCGGATCAGTATTTTGAGTGTTTGTAAAGCCAACTTTCTCGCGTAAGATATTTTGGGTTTGTCGTGCAACAGCTTCTCCGGAATCAATAATCTGAATGTGCTCCGGAAGAATTTTTTTAATCTGAGGGATCAAATAAGGATAGTGGCTGCATCCTAAAACCAGGTAGTCAATATTAGCATCAATCATAGGTTGAAGATAAGATTCTAATAATTGTGTCATTTCAGGGGAGTTTAAATTCCCATCCTCGATAAGCTGCACAAGTCCATGACCCACTTGTTCAATTATTGTGGTATTCTGGAACATCTCTGCTGTTTTATTAAACAACTCGCTGTTTAAAGTTCCTTTTGTGGCTAAGATTCCGATTACTTGTGTTTTCGAATTATTTGCAGCTGGTTTTATTGCAGGTTCAATCCCTATAAACGGAATGTCATATTCAGCGCGAAGCTCTGCAATTGCGTTTGTAGTGGCAGTATTACAAGCCACGACAATTAGCTTACAATTCATCTCTAGTAAAAAATCAACATTCTTTTTGCTCAAAGCAACAATCTCTTCTTTGGTTCTTTGACCGTAAGGAGCATTTTTGCTATCAGCTAAATATATAGTCTTTTCGTTTGGAAGTAAGTCATGAATGGCGTTCCAGATGGAAGTTCCTCCAATACCGGAATCAAAAACGCCTATAGGATTGTTGTTTGTCATGATACAAATTTAGTGTTTTTTTGAAATAAATCTATATTCCAATTTACGTGAAATGTGCGAATATTTAGATTTTTATTTTTGATTTTGCATAAAAAAAACTGCTTAAAACTTTTAAAGTTTAAGCAGTTTTTTTGTTTTAAGAAATTCGTTTTTTAGAATCCTAAATCTTTTTTAACATCAGCAGTAATGTTTGGACCATCAGCTAATAAAAGAGTAGAACCATCTAATACATATTGGAAACCTTTAGCTTTTCCAACTTTTTGGATAGAAGCTCTAACTTTTTCCATTAATGGTTTTACGATGTCAGTTTCTTTTTGTTGCAATTCTTTTTGAGCATTGTCTCTGTAATCAACAATTCTTTTTTGCATGTCCTGAACTTCTTTAGAACGTTCTCCGTTTACAGCATCAGTTACAGTTGCAGCTTCACCTTCGTATTTTTTAATTTTTACCTGGTACTCATCAACCATTTTTTTGTATTCTGCATCGTATGTTCCACTTAATTTTTGTAGTTGATTTTGTGCATCTAGCATTGCAGGCATTTTCGACATAATCTCGCTAACATCAACATGAGCTACCTTAGCCTGTGCGTTCATTGTGTTACTTGCTGCTAAAATTAGTACTGCAGCGATTAGTAAAGTTTTGATTTGTTTCATCATTTTTAAAATATTAATTAATTATTGGTCGTATTTGATTTTTGTGTTTCGGCTTCTTTTGCTTTTTTAGCCGCTTCTCGTTCTTCTAAAATTTTCTTTCTTCTCTCTTCTAATTCTTTTTTACGTTGCTCGTAAAGTTTTTGTCTTTCTTCGGCTTTATTTACTGCCGGATCAGCTGTTGTTGTTTCAGTTGATGTAGCAGTGGCTGGTTTGGCCGTTGCGTCAGTTTTAGCTGCATCGGTTTTAGTAGCATCTGTTTTGGCTGTTTCAGAAACCGTGCCATTTTTTTTAGCTTCTCTTTCAGCTGCAATTGCTTTTCTTCTGTCGTCGTATTCTTTTTTCTTAGCTTCCTGTTCTAATCGTCTGTCCTCAATTAATTTTTCTCTGGCCGCTTTTTTCTCGTCTAAGGCTTTTTGTCGATCTGCCATTGCTGGATTTTCGTCAATTGCATTTTCGAGTTTTTCTTTAGCTTCCTGGTCTTTTAATTGTTTTTTATTCAGCTGCTCTCTTTTGTCAGTTCGGTTTAAAACACGAATAACCTGATCGCTGATATCAAATCTTTTGTTACTGAAAAGCATTGTTAAATCTGATGATTTATCAAAAACAAAATCATAATTTTTTGCTTCTGCAATATCCTGCACAGCAGTAAAAACCTGATCTTGAATTGGCTTTGCTAATGCTGCTTTCTGATGCATTAAGTTTCCTTCAGATCCAAATTGTTTTTGCTGATAATCCAGCATTTCAGTTTCGAGAAATTTAATTTCTGTTTCTCTTTCGTCAATAAGCTCTTTCGTCAGTAAAGCTCTTTCGGCTTTAAGGCCTTCTTTAAGATTATTGATGGCTAATTTTTTGGCTTCAATTTCTTGTTTCCACTTTTGAGCTTTTAACTCTAATTGTGATTTTGCTTCTTTATAATCAGAAACATTTTCCAAAATATATTCCATGTCGATGTAGCCAATCCTTGTCGTCCTTGTCTGAGCCTGACTTGTATTTGCTACAATCAAGGCTAAAAATATAAATAAAAATTGTTTTCTCATAACATTAGTTTATTTCAAAATTTTTACCCAAATGTAATACAAATTTTACTAAAACTGCTGCCCAATTATAAAGTGAATTTCTTTACCGTGTGCTTTAGTCTCTCCTGGTTGAGGATCAAATCCGTAACCCCAGTCAATACCTAGCAATCCAAATGCAGGCATAAATACACGTAAACCAACACCGGCAGAACGATTCAGGTCAAACGGGTTGTAATCTTTAAAAGTAGGATATGATGATCCGGCCTCTAAGAAAGCCAACGCATAGATCGACGCAGATGATTTCAATGTAATTGGATAACGTAATTCCATAGAGAACTTATTATAAATAGTTGCTCCAATTTGCTCTCCATTTTTGTTTACAGGAGTTAATGAGTTGTTTTCATAACCTCTTAACTGTATTGTTTCTCTACCATCCATAGAGTAATTTGCCATTCCGTCTCCTCCTAAGTAAAAACGCTCAAATGGTACAACGCCTCTTGACTGATCATAAGCACCTAAGAAACCAAATTCTGTAAGTGTTCTTAAAACTAATTTACCATAAAGTTTAGTATACCAGTCAGCTTTGAATTTAATTTTATAATACTCTAACCAATTGTATTTCTTTTGATCGACTTTTCCCTGGTCAGTATCAGCATTTGCATAATCAGATCCAACACTTGCATAACCTGACTGTCCGTTTACAGTTTCAGTTTTTACATAATCACCAGGATTAAGTGGCTGACCATCTATACCTGAAGTTGGAGTACCTGTATATTGTGTTTTGTATTCTTTTTGATTTTGTAAATCTCCATAATTAATCCCGTTAAATAAGGAATAAGGAGGAGTAACTTTAGCAGAGATACTAAAATCAGAACCGTAAGTTGGGAATATCGGGTTAACCCCTTTATTACTTCTTGAAAGTCCAATTGTATACGCTAAGTTTCTTGATGCTCCGTTACCAAAGGTAAATAATCCTGTATTATAATTATTCAAATCATAATGTTGGTAACTCACAGATTGTGATAATACAAAATAATCATCCGGTACAGTAAGACGTTTTGCTAAACCTACCTGTAATGTCAGGATGTTAAAACTTTTACTTTTGTCTACAGTTCTGGTAGCATAATTGTTTAGGAACTGTTTACTATAAGATATAGATGAACTAAATTGTACTGGTTTTTTTCCGCCAAACCAAGGTTCTGAGAATGATAAACTATAAGTCTGGAAATAAGTACTTCCTTGTAAACGAAGTGCTACTTTCTGACCATCTCCCATTGGCAATGGTTTGTATGATTCTTTATTGAATAAATTTCTGGCTGAGAAGTTATTAAAAGATAATCCCAGGGTTCCAATGAAACCTCCACCACCGTAACCTCCCTGAAGTTCTACCTGGCTGGATCCTTTTTCGACAACGTGATATTCAATATCTACAGTTCCGGCACCGGCATCAACATTTTTGAATTTTGGATCAATTGCTTCAGGATCGAAGAATCCTAATTGTCCAATTTCACGAATCGTTCTGACCAATTGTTCTTTGCTGTACTTTTCTCCTGGCTTGGTTCTAAGTTCACGGTAAATAACGTGGTCATTGGTTTTATCATTTCCTACAACAGATATTTTATTGAAATAAGCAATAGGGCCTTCTGTAACTCTAATTTCAAAATCGATAGTATCGTTTACTGTTTTTACCTCTACAGCATTGATGTTTGAAAACAAATAACCATTGTTTTGGTATAAGTTTGTAATATCTTCAGCGTCAGGTTTTGTTTTGTCAGCAATACGTTTTTCAAGTAAAACACCATTATATGTTTCTCCTTTTTTGATTCCTAAATAACGATTTAACGTTTGGTCAGAATAAACGGTATTTCCTAAAAACTTGATATTACCGAAGTAATACTTGTTTCCTTCTTCCATTTTAATTTTGATGGCAAGCATATTTTTGTTCTTGTTATAAGTAACAGAATCATAAATAATACGTGCATCACGATACCCTTTTTCTTTATAGGCAGCGACAACTTTTTCTAAGTCAGTTTTGTATTTTTCAGGAATAAATTTGGAAGATTTAAGAACGCGAAACACATTTTTTTGTTTCGTATCTTTCATGGCAGATCTTAATTGGTTTCCACTAAGTTTTTCATTACCAATGAAGTCGATACTGCTAATTTTTACCTTATCGCCTTTGTCTATCCTGACAAGCATATTTACCTGATGTCCGTTAATGGTATCGGGTGTATTTGTAATGGTAACTTTAGTATTATAGTATCCTTCTTTTTTGTATTTATTCTCTATATAATTTTTGGTTGTAGTGATTAAATTTTCGTTTACAATTTTGTTTTTTGTCAAATTGTTATCCTTAATTAATCCTTCGACTTTACTTTTCTTAATACCAACAAATTTTACTTCGTTTAGTTTAGGAAGTTCAACGATATTTAAGTCAAGATAGATACTGTCGTTTTCAATTTTATTTACATAAAACGCGATTTCATCAAAAAGACCAAGTTTGCCTAATTTTTTGATAGCACCACTAATTTCTTCACCTGGTACGGCTATTTCCTGTCCTTTTTGAAGGCCGGAAAAGGTAACAACAGTTTGTTCATTGAAGCTTATTTTACCAACAACAGAAACTTTAGCAAGAATATATTTTTTTCCCTGATCAAAAGGAACTCTTTCTTGTGCTTTTATTTGTGAAAAACTACCCAAAAGAAGTAGGGTAAAGACTATTTGTATTCTTTTTTGTAACACTAAAATATTATTTAATTTGTTCACTGGTTTTTCCAAATCTACGTTCTCTTTTTTGATAACTAATAATAGCCTCATATAAATCTTGATCTTTAAAGTCTGGCCACAAGACATTAGTAAAATATAATTCTGCATAGGCAATCTGCCACAGCAAAAAATTACTTATTCTATGTTCTCCACTTGTTCGTATTAATAAATCTACGTCAGGTAAATTTTGCGTGTAAAGATGCTCATTTATAATTGAATCGTCAATAGCGTCTATTGAAATTATATTATTTTTAACTTTATCACTGATGATTCTCACAGCATTTACCAATTCTTCTCGTGATCCGTAACTTAAAGCGAGCGTGAGCGTAAGACGTGTATTGTTTTTTGTTTTGTCAATTACATCCAAAAGCTCTTTTTGAGCTGATTTTGGTAATTTCTCAAGATTTCCAATTGCATTAAGTTTGATATTGTTTTCCTGCAAAGTAACAAGCTCTTTTTTTAATGAATTGATTAATATTTTCATTAAGGTATCGACTTCTAATTTTGGACGATTCCAGTTTTCTGTCGAAAAAGCGTATAAGGTTAAATACTCAATACCAAGTTTGGCGCAAGTCTTAATTGTTTTTTTTACAGATTTTGTTCCGTTTTCGTGACCAAATGCTCTTAAAAAACCTTGTTGTTTTGCCCAACGGCCATTTCCGTCCATAATAATGGCGAGATGTTTGGGTAAGTTTGTTTGATCTATAGAGTCTAGTAAATTCATTTTATTATTCTGCGCAATAGCAAGGTTTTTGTCCAAAGGTATAGGTTAAAGTGATACCTGAAAACACATACCAGTCATTATTATTTAAATTCCCAAAACGCAAAGACTTATAATTGTCATTGTCCGGGTTACTTCCGTCGATGTCATCTGTGAAGGTGTAGCGAGCTCCAACTTCTGCACCTAAAACCCAATGTGGTGCTATATTCGATTTGATTCCCAATGTTATAGGGATGGCAAAAGAACCAGAATTTTTTTCTTTTCTTGTCTGTCCTCCTGTTATGTATAATTGGTCATACATAAAGTAACTTAATCCTGAATGTATATAAGGTGTAATTTTTGGATGATAATCATGTAGATTAAAATCGAAAAAATTAAACTCTAAACCGGCAGAAAGTTCTTTTACGGTATTTTCAAAACTATACCCTCTTTTATTTCTTCCTGTTTCTTTTGAATCGAAATCATTTCCTGCAATAGTTGATTGTGTGTAGGAGAAACGATACGAATGACGCGGACTTTTATTCCATTTATACAATATACCAAAAGCCAGTTTTTCAGGAGCAATATAAGTTGTACTTCCTACGTCACCTACATAGTTACTTCCACCAAGAAAAACACCAATCTCATTGATTTGAGCGTTTAGTGTGATAAAGGGGAAAAAACATAACAATAAATTAAAAATTTTCTTCATTTAATTCAAAATTGCGTGCAAATATAATAATTATCAATACGAATCAACGTTCCTTTAGTTAAATGTGCTTTTTTTTTCAATTTACAATATGATTTTGAGACATTTAATGATGATTCAATACATGCAGAACGGGAAAAAGTGGTATTATCGTATAGAGGTGAATCAGAAAAGAACTTAATTTCTCTTATCTTCTCCCCAAAGCAATTTATTCCTTAAGGTTTTCAAGAAGGTTTCGCCCGGAATTTCGACCATTTTTATTTTGTAATCTGTTTTTTTGATCGTTAAAATGGATTCATTTTTTACAGAGGCAATTCTTGAATCTAAAGACACAAGATATTGGTCTTCCCTGCCTGAAACACGGAGTTTAATTTCTGTATCATCAGGAATAACAAGTGGTCTTGCGGTTAAATTATGGGGAGCAATAGGTGTGATTACCAGGCTTTTAACATCGGGTGTTAATAATGGTCCGCCACAGCTCAAAGAATATCCTGTTGAACCTGTTGGTGTAGAAATAATTAAACCATCGGCCCAGTAGGAGTTTAAGTATTCATTATTTAAATAGGTTTCAACTGTAATCATCGAGGTTGTGTCTTTTCGGCTGACCGTGATTTCATTCATTGCAAAATTTAAATCTTCTTCAATAGCGTCATTTTTTGGGTCACAGGTCAAACTTAATAAAGTTCTTTCAGAAGTTGTATAGTTCTTGTCGATTACAAATTGTAAAAAGCTGTCAATGTTTTCTTTTTGAACGGTAGCTAAAAAACCAAGTCTTCCTGCATTAATTCCTAAAATTGGAACGCCGGAATTACGAACTAAGGTTGCAGCTCTTAAAATTGTTCCGTCACCCCCAATACTAATCAGCATTTCGAAACTGTTGTCCAGGGAGGTACTTGCCGAAAAAGTTTTATATTCTTTTTGTACCAGTTGCTTTTCATAGAGCATTATTAGAAAGTTTTCTTCTATAACCATTTCGACATTATTCGTTTTGAAAAACAAAAATATGTCTTTAATAATGGGCTCGGTACTATTCTGATAATACTGTCCGTAAATAGCTACTTTCATTTTTTTTAATTAGATAATGAGTCAATTAGATAATGTGGGAATACGTCAATTGAAGATTCTGCAATGAGTAGTAAATTAGATCATCTAATAAATTTTCTAATTTTCTCATTGACGAATTTTCTAATTTTATATATTAAGGTATTTGTCTAAGTAATCTGAACGCTCTTTTAAGCTGTTGATATAGGCATCTTCCTGATGTTCTGAAATAATTTCATAACCATATCTTCTATAAGTCTGAATGATTTCATTCATTGGGCCTACACCAATTTTTACAGTGATCTGAACGTTTTCCAGATCTGCTTCAGATACAAAACATCCCAGGATTTTACCGTTATTACTTTCTACAATCTGAGTTACTTGTCCCATAGAATAATCTAAAAGGCCTTTTTGAACAATAATAATTCCGCCCTGTTCTTTTAAGAATGGAGTTTCCTGAAAAAACTTCATAATATCTTCCATCTCATAATATCCTGTATAGGCATTATTTTCATCAAGAACCGGAATTATATTGGTATGGTTTTTAGCAAATACTTCTAAAACATCAAGCCAGATCATTGATTTTCGTGCAAAAAAGCGTTCCAATGTATATTTGTAATCAATGATTTTTTTATCCGTATCAAAAGTTTCGACATCATCAGAGGCGATACTTCCAATAAAAATTCCGTTTTCCAGAACCGGAAAATGCGAAAAATTCAAATCAGCAAAAAAGTCCTGAACCGAGGCTATCGTTTCCTGACTATCTATAGCTCTGAAATCATTGGTGATATAGTTTATAATTTCTGTCATAAATCTGTTAAGGATATTTCATGCAAAATAATCAAAAAATAGCAAAAACTGCTACGTTTTACTTTGTATTTTTGTCGTAACAAATATAGTGTTACTAGAATTAATTATCTATTTATATGACAAAGTTAAGTGTAAATATCAATAAAATTGCAACCCTTCGAAATGCACGTGGAGGAAATGTTCCGGATTTACTAAAAGTGGCGACTGATATTCAGAATTTTGGGGGACAGGGAATCACGATTCACCCACGCCCGGATGAACGTCATATTCGTTATCAGGATGCACGTGATTTAAAAGCAATTGTTCACACCGAATATAATATTGAAGGAAATCCTCAGCATAATTTTATTGATTTGGTTTTAGAATGCAGGCCAACACAAGTAACACTGGTTCCGGATGCAATTGGAGCCATTACTTCTTCTGCAGGTTGGGATACTATAAACAATCAATCTTATTTAACCGAAGTCATTCAGGAATTTCAGCGTAACGGAATCAGAACTTCGATTTTTGTCGATCCCGTTTTGGAAATTATCGAAGGAGCAAAAAAAACAGGAGCAGATCGCATCGAATTGTATACTGAAGCGTTTGCACATCAATATGATTTAGGAAACAAAAACGGAATCGATCCTTATATTAAGGCAGCAGAATTGGCAAACGAATTAGGTTTGGGAATTAATGCAGGTCACGATTTAAGTTTAGATAACATTCAGTTTTTTAAACAAAATATTCCCGGTTTATTAGAAGTTTCTATTGGTCATGCCTTAATTTCAGAAGCGCTTTATCTTGGTTTAGATAATGTGGTGAATATGTATTTGAATAAATTGAAGTAATTTTTTTGTGATACTTGAGAAATCTTTTATGAATTTCGGTATTATAATATTTGACAAATATTCATAAAAGGTTTGGCTGAGAATTCTCAAAGAATAAAAAATAATTAGAAATGTTATACTCAAAAATAGAAGGTGAAGGGAAACCTTTCATCATCATGCACGGATTTTTAGGAATGTCTGATAACTGGAAAACGCTGGCTTCGCAATATGTAGAGGCCGGATTTCAGGTTCATATTTTAGATTTACGAAATCATGGTCGCAGTTTTCATTCAGATGAATGGACGTATGAAGCGATGCTTCAGGATGTATTCGAATATTGTCAGGCCAATCAATTAACTAAAATTGATATTTTAGGCCATTCTATGGGAGGTAAAGTAGCGATGCTTTTTGCAACCACACATTCTGAAATTGTAGATAAATTAATTGTAGCCGATATTGGTCCTAAATTTTACAAACAGCATCATCAGGATATTTTAGCAGGTTTAAATGCAATTGATTTTTCTGTAAAGCCAAGTCGTAATGATGTTGAAGAAATTTTATCACAATACGTTCCGGATTTTGGAACACGACAGTTTTTACTGAAAAATTTATATTGGATCGAACCGGGACAATTAGCCTTTAGATTCAATCTGGAAGTTTTTAATAATAATCTGGATGCAATAGGAAAAGCGTTGGCAGATGATTTGGTTTTTGATAAACCAGCCTTATTTATTCGCGGTGGAGAATCCGGATATATATTAGACACAGATTTTGATGCAATACGCTTACATTTTCCAAATGTAAAATTCGAAACCATTCCAAATGCCGGACATTGGCTCCATGCCGAAAATCCTAAGATGTTTTTTGAATTAACTACTGAGTTTTTAAAAGAATAATTAATTTGATAAAAATTTTATTACTTTTATTAAAACTTTAAATTTAGAACTATGAAAATATTACTTAGACTCCTTGTTACTGCGGCCTTGGTGTTGCTAATTGCGAACTTTTTAACCGGAGTGCATGTGGCGAGTTTTGGCACAGCGGTAATTGTTGCAGTTGTTTTGGGACTATTGAACCTTTTTATAAAACCAATATTGGTTATCCTGACATTGCCCGTTACATTTATAACTTTAGGTTTATTTTTATTAGTAATTAATGCTATCATTATTTTATTATGTACCAATATTGTTGGAGGTTTTGCAGTGGATTCTTTCTGGACAGCATTATTGTTTAGTGTCATATTGTCTATTCTTCAGTCTATTACTTATAAAATTTTAGGAGACGATAATTAAATCAAAATATAAAGCAGGTTAAAAACCGCTTCAAATACAATAGATTAAAAACTTGGTTGGGTTGCAAAAATTTTATAATTTTGCAACCCAATTTTATTATGTAAATTAAAGAAGACGATGGATATTAAAAGAGTAGCAATAGACGCTGTGAATGAAACAATTGTAATGACAGTTGTTCACATGGATTATAAAGGTCAGGTAGCAAAAAGAATAAACGAAAAGATGCCATTGGCAACCGTTAAAGGTTTTAGAAAAGGACAAGTACCAAAAGACCTTGTTGAAAAACAATACGGAAAAGCAATTAAGCAGGAAGAAGTTAAAAAAGTAGTTGATTTGGCTTTAGAGCGTTTTGTTCAATCTGAAAGATTAAATCTTTTAGGAACTCCTCTTGCTAAAGAAAACGAAAACTTTGACTGGGATGCTGAAGAATTAACTTTCGAATACGAAATTGGTTTGGTTCCTAATTTTGAAATTGACTTAGAAGCTAAAAACAATATCGTAAAATACATCGTTACTGCTGATGATAAATTAATCGACGGACAGGTAGAGCGTATCCAAAAACAATTTGGAAAAGCAATTCCACAAGAAGTTGTGTCTGCTGATTCTGATTTGACAGGAACTTTCTCAAACGAAGAAAAAGGGATCAACAATACAACGACAATCTCTTTATCTACATTTAATAAAGCCGCTGCTGATAAATTCATCGGTAAAAAAGTGGGTGATGTTGTTGCAGTAAGTACAAAAGGTTTATTCGAAGATGATCACCAATTAATGGATTACTTAAAAGTATCTCATGATGATGTTCACGGTTTAGATATCGAAGTAAACTTTACTATCGAAGCAATCAACGGAGCTGAATTAGCTGAACTAAACCAGGAGTTATTTGATAAACTTTTTGGTGAAGGAAAAGTAGCTTCTCTTGAAGATTTAAAAGCTAAAATTAAAGAAGATGCTGAAGCTCAATTCGCACAGCAAGCAGACCAAAAATTATTATTAGACGTTCAGGATTTCCTGATCGAAAACACAAAATTTGATTTACCGGCTGAATTCCTTAAAAAATGGTTACAAACTGTTGGAGAGAAAAAACTTTCTGCAGAAGAAGCTGAAGTTGAATACGCAAGATCTGAAAAAGGATTACGTTTTCAATTAATCGAAGGAAAAGCAATGGCTCAAAGCAATATCCAGATTACATTTGAAGACTTAAAAGCTTTTACAACAAAAGCAATCAGACAACAAATGGCTCAATTTGGTCAAACAAACCCAACTGACGAAGAAGTTCAGGGAATCGTTGCCAGAGTTTTATCTAACCAGGAAGAAGTGAAAAGACTTTCTGAGCAGGTTGTAGCTGAAAAATTGTTAGAAGTGTTTAAAGAAAAAGCAAATCCAACAACTAAAGAAGTAACTTACGAAGAATTTATTGCTGCGTCTTACGGAGAATAATTTCTAAAAAATAAGTATATTTGAGCGTCAGGAGATTTTTTTCCTGACGCTTATTTTTTTGTTTCAGATTTAAAGTTTCAGGTTTATTGAAATTCGAGAACTTGAAACTTAACACAAAATTAAACCTGAAACAAAAAATAGGACAAATTGACATCCTTTAGAAATAGGTACAACCTTTGATGGAAGAATAATACAGATAAACGTAAAACTTAGAACACTTAAAATATGAACTACGGTAAAGAATTTAAAAAATTTGCTACAAAGCACCAGGGAGTAAACGCGATGTACTACGACAAAATCGTAGCAGCAATGAATCCAACTAATATGACTCCATATATTATAGAAGAGCGTCAGTTGAATATTTCTCAATTAGACGTGTTTTCAAGATTAATGATGGACAGAATTATCTTTTTAGGAACTGGTATCGACGACCAAATCGCTAATATCGTTCAGGCACAATTATTATTTTTAGAAAGTGCTGATGCTACAAAAGACATTCAAATTTATCTAAATTCTCCTGGAGGAAGTGTTTACGCAGGATTAGGAATTTATGATACCATGCAATACATCAAACCGGATGTAGCGACAATTTGCACAGGAATGGCAGCCTCTATGGGAGCTGTTTTATTATGTGCAGGAGCAGCAGGAAAACGTTCAGCTTTACCACATTCAAGAGTAATGATTCACCAGCCATCAGGAGGAGCACAAGGAGTTGCAACTGACATGGAAATCAACTTACGTGAAATGTTGAAATTAAAAGATGAATTATACCATATCATCTCTCAGCATTCTGGACAAACTTTTGACAAAGTGCACAAAGACAGTGAGCGCGATTACTGGATGAAAGCTGACGAAGCAAAAGAATACGGAATGATTGATGAAGTATTGAGAAGAAGCTAATTTTTTTTAAGGTTCAAAGTTACAAAGGAACTAAGGTTCTAAGATTACTTGAAACTTGAAACAAATTAAACTTGAAACAAAAAATAAAAAGTTAATAGCTTGCTAAGTTTTTGAGGTTTTATTGGTAAATCTCAGAAACTTAGTAACTTTGCGACTTATGTAACTAAAAAAGAATGGCTAAAGTAGTATTAGAATGTTCGTTTTGTGGAAGAAAGAAGCCAGAAACCAATTTATTAATTGCAGGTATAAATGCACATATCTGTGATAAGTGTATTGAACAAGCACACGGAATTGTAATAGAAGAATTAAAATCAAGCGGAAGCGCAAAACTTGTTGGGGACTTAATTTTAAAGAAACCAAAAGAAATCAGAGCTTTCTTAGATCAATATGTTATTGGTCAGGATCAGACTAAAAAAGTAATGTCGGTTGCGGTTTACAATCACTACAAACGTTTAATGCAACAGCAATTAGACGACGAAGTAGAGATTGAAAAAAGTAATATCATCATGGTAGGTCAGACCGGAACAGGAAAAACATTGGTAGCCAAAACTATCGCAAAAATGTTAGACGTTCCTTTGGCAATCGTTGATGCAACTGTACTTACAGAAGCAGGTTATGTTGGTGAAGATGTCGAAAGTATTTTGACACGTTTACTGCAAGCTGCAGATTATGATGTAACCAAAGCCGAAAGAGGAATCGTATTCATTGATGAAATTGATAAAATCGCCCGTAAGAGTGATAATCCATCCATAACACGTGACGTTTCCGGTGAAGGAGTGCAACAAGCTTTGTTGAAATTATTAGAAGGAACAGTTGTAAACGTGCCGCCAAAAGGAGGTCGTAAACACCCGGACCAGAAATTTGTTGAGGTAAACACACAAAACATCCTGTTTATTGCAGGTGGGGCTTTTGATGGAGTAGAACGTATTATCTCTAAACGTTTAAACCGTCAGGCAGTGGGGTATTCAACTTCTAAAAATGTTGATAATATCGACAAAGACAATTTATTGCAATACATCATTCCAAAAGATATTAAAGACTTTGGATTGATTCCGGAGATTATTGGTCGTTTGCCAGTTTTAACGCATATGGACCCTCTTGACAGAGAAACTTTACGTGCGATTTTGACACAACCTAAAAATGCCTTAATCAAACAATATCAAAAGTTATTCTTAATGGATGATGTTGAGTTTAATATAACCGATGAAGCATTAGATTTTATTGTTGATAAAGCTTTAGAATACAAATTAGGAGCTCGTGGATTACGTTCGTTATGCGAAGCAATCTTAACAGATGCCATGTACGAACTACCAAGTTCAGACGATAAAGTTTTGACAATTGATAAAGATTACGCAAAACATACTTTGAATAAAAATTTATTGAAGCGAATGGAAATTGCTTCGTAAATCCTGATATTACTTTGTCAAAGTTCAAGCTTTGACAAAGTTGACTTAAAACCTGTTCATTTATTTGAGCAGGTTTTTTTGTATTTTGAAAATAGAAATTTCTCGTATAGCCCTGATCGAAACGGTATCCTTTTGTGGTGGCGTTCAACACAAAAGATATAGTGTAGAGCAGGACAATTGGTGTTTTAAAATTAAAACTTCTGCTCCTGAAAAAAATTACTGCACCCTAAATTTCTCCCGATATTCAATAGGTTTCATACCAACCATTTTAAAAAAAACTTTTCTGAATGCTTTTGGATCGTTGTATCCGGTTTTCTCAATAATTTCAGAAATCGAAAGTTGGGTTTGTTCTAAATATTTCTTTGAACTCTCTACCCTGATATTTTGCAAATATTCAATTGGCGGGATTCCCGTAACCTGTTTGAATCTTCGTGTCATATTTCGGGCACTCGTTGGAATATCTTTTGTGATTTCTTCCAGCTTTTCTATGGTATGATATTGACTTTCGATTTTTTGCTGCAACATAGCTACCAAAGCATCATTGTGTAAGTGATTCGGTCTAAAAGTGCTGAAATAACTTTGTTTGTATCGGTTTAAATCAATAGAAAAAATCTTAGCAATCTGAACAGCAATTTCATTTCCACAATATTTCTGAACGAGTAAAATCAACAAGTGAAATGTTGAGGTCGAGCCTCCGCTGGTATATAAGCTGCCATCAGCCGTTAAAGTTTCTTCAGGTTTTAATTTAACTAATGGAAAAGCTTTTGTAAAGGCACTGCAGGCATCAACATGTGTCGTGGCTAATTTTTCATTTAATAATCCAGAAGCCGCAAACAAAAAAGCACCCGTACAAAAACTCGCCAGCTCAGCTCCGGATTGATGCTGTTTTTGAAGCCACGGAATAAAGTTTTTGTTCTTGGTAATCATCTCAGACATATTGTCTGTGGTAAAAGCGGGAATCAAAATAAGATCTAAAAGAGTATTTGAATTCTCAATAGCATTGACTTCATAGCCAAATAAGCGTTCTTCAACGATTTGTTCCAAAGATTGAAAAACCATGATTTCAAAATATTTCTCATCTTCCTTAGAAAGTTTATTCGCAGTTTCAAAAACTTCTAAAATCGCAGCAATACTTAATAATTTATAGTCGTGGGGTACAATTAAACCTACTTTCTTACTCATAATAGTATATCTTTTAGAAAAATGACATCATACAAAAATAACGTATTTTGTCTTAAATGCCCCTAAAAATGACTTTTAAGGTATCCCAAAGCTAATTGTAATATTTTAAATTTGCTTTAAATAATTTGTAATTTTATAGAAAAACAAAGTTCATTTTAATAAAAACGTAATGATAACAGTACAAAATACAATTAATGCATCTATTGATAAAGTTTGGGATTTGTGGACATTACCGGTACATATTCAAAATTGGAATAATGCCATAGAGGATTGGTATACTTCATATGCTGAAAACGATTTAAAAGTTGGTGGTAAATTTAAATACAGAATGTCTAAAAAAGACGGAAGTTCAGGTTTTGATTTTGAGGGAATATATACTAAAGTCGAAAGCTTATCATTAATCGAATATAAACTTGTTGATACCAGAATAGGAAAAATAAGTTTTGAAAAAAATGAAAGTAAAGTAAAAATTACAGAAACTTTTCAACCTACAATCGAAGATTCTATAAGTATGCAGGAAGAGTGGTGTCAGACAGTTATTGATAATTTTAAGAAGTATGTCGAAAGTAAAAATTAATTCAAACTATAAAAGTTTAGTCATAAAATAAATTTAATAAATAAAAAATGATAACAGTACAAAACACGATTAACGCATCAATTGAAAAGGTTTGGCAATTTTGGACATTGCCGGAACACATTACCAAATGGAGTTTTGCTTCTCCGGAATGGCATACACCTTATGCTGAAAATGATGTAAGAGAAGGCGGAAAATTCAAATCGACTATGGCAGCAAAAGACGGCAGTATGAGTTTTGATTTTGGAGGTGAATATACTTTGGTAGAAAAAAATAAAGCTATTGCATATGTTTTAGAGGATGGAAGAAAAGTTGAAATTAGTTTTAAAGAAACTTCAAACGGAGTAGAAGTAATTCAAAATTTTGATCCTGAAACCCAAAATCCGGAAGAAATGCAACGCGGAGGCTGGCAGGCAATTCTGGATAATTTTAAAAGTTATGTAGAGGGTGAATTGTAAGGTTCAAATAGGCAAAGCTACAAAGGGGCAAAGGTTTTAGTTTGACGATCTAAAAAAACTTAGTGACTTGCGGCAAAAGAAGCTTTACTTAAATTTTCTTATATAACTTATATGGTTTAAAAACATTAAAACTATGACAAAACAAATTTGGCTGAATTTGCCGGTAAAAGAGGTGGCAAAATCAAAAGCTTTTTTTTCGAAAATAGGATTCTCTTTTAATGAAGAACACGACACGCCAAGTTCGACTTGCATGGTGGTGGGCGAAGGAAAATTTGTAGTGATGCTTTTTGAAGAATCGTTATTTGCTAGTTTTTCTCAAAACAAACTGACAGATACACAATCAAGTTCAGAAATTTTGATTTCGATCGATGCCGAAAGCGCTGCAGAAGTAGATGAATTAGCAAAGAAAGTTGAAGAGGCCGGCGGAAAAGTTTTTGCGGCTCCGGCAGAAAATCAAGGTTGGATGTATGGTTGCGGTTTTGCCGATTTAGACGGTCATCGCTGGAATGTTTTATTTATGGATTTTAGCAAATTATCATAATCATGGAAACTTTAGAATTTAAAATCAGAATCAAAGCCCCGGCAGAAAAAGTCTGGTCAGTTTTATGGAACGATGAAACCTACAGAAAATGGGCAGGAGTTTTTTATGAAGGATCATATGCCATAAGTGATTGGAAAGAAGGCGGAAAAATACACTTTCTGGGACCTAATGGTGGAGGAATGAATAGCATAATCGAGAAAAAAACCGAAAATGAATACATGGCTTTTAAGCATTTGGGCGAAATTAAAGATTTTAAAGAATTGCCTATTGATAAAGAAACAGAAGAATGGAGCGGTGCAATGGAAATCTATCGATTAACTCCTGAAGATGAGTTTACAGATCTTGTAGTTCAGGTTGATGTAGTCGAAAAATCTATTGATTATTTCAGGGATGCTTTTCCGAAAGGACTGGAAATAGTAAAAGAACTTTCGGAGAATTAAGAAGAAAGGGAATGGAGGAGGAAAGAGAAAAGAGGAGAGAGGAAAGAGAATAGAGGAAAGAGAATAGATTACAACAAACAAAAAACAAAAATATCATGGCAACATCAGTAAACCCTTATTTAATTTTTAACGGAAATTGCGAGGAAGCATTTCTGTTTTACAAATCAGTTTTTGGAGGAGAATTTCCGTATATCGGAAAATTTAAAGACATGCCTGCTGACGAAAATGGAAGCTGTCCAGAAGTCTCAGATAAAGACGCCAACAGAGTGATGCACGTTTCGCTACCAATTGGAAAAACAATTTTAATGGGAAGCGACAGCAACGAGCAATCCGGAGATGTTGTTTTTGGAGGAAACTTTTCAGTATCTATCAATGTCGAAAGCGCAGACGAAGCAGATAGGATTTTCAATGGACTTTCGGAAAATGGAACAATTTACATGCCAATGAATAAAACATTTTGGGGAGCCTATTTCGGAATGTTCAAAGACAAATTTGGTATAAGCTGGATGGTAAATTTTGATGAATCTGAAGCGCATAAAGAATACAATAGTTAGGTTATTTTAATACCGGAACATATTTGTTAAATTACTTGAAAAAGCACATCATTATGTGCTTTTTCTTTTCAAAAAAACGAACAATATCCTTTTTTATCAATAATAGATTGCCGATTTTTGTCGCTTCTTAAAATCAATAGATAAAATGGCAATAGAAGGTAAAGAAATTATTTTATTAAAAGTTTCAGGACATGATAAAATAGGTGTAACAGCGGGTTTAACCGCCGTATTGGCTGCTTATGATGCGAATATCCTGGATATTGGTCAGGCTGATATTCATGATACACTTTCTTTAGGGATTTTGTTCGAAATCGAAGCAGGTTCCAGTTCCGGACCTGTTTTAAAAGACTTATTGTTTAAAGCTTACGAACTCGAAATCAAGGTTAAATTCATTCCCGTTTCTATTGAAGATTACGAAAAATGGGTTAAATCTCAATCAAAACAGCGATATATTATCAATATTTTAGGCGAAAAACTGGCAGCTTCGCAACTGGCAGCAGTGACCAAAATAATGTCAGATCAAAACCTGAATATCGATTCTATTATAAGACTTACAGGAAGAACTTCTATTGTTGAAAAAGAAGAATATCCACGTTCTTGCATACAATTATCCGTAACCGGCGAAATTGTAAATAAAATTATCATGACAGCAAGTTTCATGGAAATATCAAGAACCTTAAATGTCGATATTTCGTTTCAGGAAGATAATATTTACAGACGAAACCGTCGTTTGGTTTGCTTCGATATGGATTCTACTTTAATCCAGACCGAAGTTATCGATGAACTGGCAGAATTAAACGGAGTAGGAGAACAAGTTCGTGCCATTACAGAATCAGCAATGAATGGCGAAATAGATTTTAACGAAAGCTTCAAACAGCGTATGGCATTGTTAGAAGGTTTGAGCGAAGATGTTTTGCAAAATGTTGCCATCAATTTGCCTATTACAAAAGGAGCGCATCGTTTGATGAAAGCCTTAAAATATTATGGATACAAAACCGCAATTTTATCGGGAGGATTCACCTATTTTGGAGAATACCTGCAAAAAGAATTGGGTATCGATTATGTCCACGCCAATCGATTAGAAATAAAAGACGGTAAACTAACCGGTAAATATTTAGGCGAAATCGTAGACGGACAAAAGAAAGCCGAATATCTAAAAGCCATTGCCGAAAAAGAAGGAATCCACATCAACCAAACCATCGCAGTGGGTGATGGTGCCAATGATCTGCCAATGCTAAACTTAGCCGGTCTCGGAATCGCTTTTCACGCCAAACCAAAAGTAAAAGAAAACGCGGCAACCTCAATCTCAAGTTTAGGTCTTGACGGGGTTTTATATTTATTAGGATATCACGACCGATATATTGATATGATGTAACGTATCGAATAAACATACAGTTTGTGATTCTGAGGAACGAAGAATCTCCGCAAGTAAATTGACAATCACAAAAAATTAGACCTTAGTTTTTCAATAAAAATTAAGGTTTTTTTATGGGCATGTCCCTCCGGGTCGGGCTATCCGTTCCAATCTTTTGTGCCTCCCGATAGCTATCGGGACGGCACAAAAGGATTTCCACTTCTATCCCTCATGCGATTTAGAACAATTTACATATTAATGAAACTTCAGTTTTTATAAGTAGTTTTTGTTTGAATAGCCTCCTGCTTGAGCTGGAGGAAATCAATAAAAAAGAATCAAGGCTTTAGTCAATTATGTAGTAATGCAAAATTTGGCTAAAGCCAAGTGGAGATTTATTTTTGTCCCACTAGCTTTAGCTAGTGGCAAATCAGGATCTAGCTTAATTTCCATCCTTTGCCAATTAAAAAGTTTTTACACTTTAAGCAAAAGTCTTTCTCTTCATCAATAGGATTTCTACCTTCTGCATCTCTCATTAAACAAGTCTTTGTTGGGCAATGGGGTAATCCTTCAGTGTGACCTAATTCATGTAGAACTACTTTGTGAAATTGTGTGTTTTTATTGTTTTTACTTAATCTGAAGTTTGAAACCACACAGGATTTTCCAGGATGATAACCCAATCCCATAACGCCCCAATCTTTGATTTTTCCTTTTGTGACGCTAATATCAGCATTTGATAAACCAACGATTACAGAATCTTTTCCGATATTATTTTTGATGTTTTTGATAATGCTATCTGCTCTATATCTATTTCTGGGTTGGTAGTATGCATTTTCAGGAAAAGGAATGTTTGATCTTAAAACAGCATTTGGATTTATTGCTTTAATTTTGTTGTAAACTTCTCCCGCTTGTTCAATATTAAAATTACCTAATGGCTGAATTACAATTGTTTTTTGATGCTCTTTTGTACAAGAAATTAGAGCAAGTATTAAAATCAGAATGTACTTTTTCATTTATTAAATCTCTTTGTTCTGAATTTTTATTCGAAATATATAATTAGAAATGAGCGGGAGCTCGTGCCAGCGCCAGATATTCTTACAATATTAATTTGTGAAAATTTGTGAAATTTGTGGCTAACTTTAATGTAGCCTACATCTCCTTCAACTGCTCCAGATAATCTCTTTGATTCGAAAGTCTCGGAATTTTATGTTGCCCGCCTAATTTATCTCTTTCTTTCAGCCAGTCATAAAATAAGTTTTCACGAGCGACATTAATCACCAAAGGATTCAATGTCATGTTATTTTGGCGTTTGGCTTCGTAATCGGAGTTTAAAGTTTGTAACGTTTCATCCAGAACTTTCTGGAACAGACCAACATCGGCAGGTTTTTTCTTGAACTCAATCATCCATTCGTGAGCGCCTTTTTCTTTGTCCTGCATAAAAATAGGAGCAACGGTATAATCAATTACTTCGGTTTGGGTCAGCTGGCAGGCTTTGGCAATTGCCTGATCCGTATTTTCGACCATTAATTCTTCTCCAAAAACATTAATATGATGCTTGGTTCTGCCGGTAACCCTAATTCTGTATGGGTTTAGAGACGTAAAACGAACCGTATCGCCAATCAAATAACGCCATAAGCCGGAGTTGGTCGTGATAACAATTGCATAGTTTTTACCCAGTTCAACATCGGCCAGACGAATCACCTTTTGGTTTGGAGTTCCAAAAGTATCCATCGAAATAAATTCGTAGAAAATACCATAATCCAGCATCAGCAATAAATCACTCGAATTATTCAAATCCTGAATAGCAAAAAAGCCTTCAGAAGCGTTGTATATTTCGTAATATTTGAAATCCTTGCTTGGTAAAATTTTCTTGTATTGTTCTTTATAAGGAGAAAAACTAACGCCGCCATGAAAGTAAACTTCCAGATTGGGCCAAAGTTCCAATAAGCTTTGTTTTCCTGTATTTTCTAAAACCTTATTCATTAAAACCAGCATCCATGACGGAACTCCGGCAAAACTCGTTACATTTTCGTTTTTGGTTTCGTTTATAATCGCAGCAATTTTGGCTTCCCATTCGCTCATTAACGAAGTTTTATTGCTCGGTGTACTGCTGAATTCTGCCCAAATTGGCATGTTCTCAATCAAAATAGCCGATAAATCGCCAAAGAAAGTATTGTTGTTTTCATAGATCTGAGAACTCCCACCCAAGCGAAGACTTTTTCCTAAAAACAATTCAGAATCTTCGTTGTTGTTCAGATACAAACAAAGCAAATCTTTACTTCCTTTATAGTGACAATCTTCAAGAGCTTCGTTGCTTACGGGAATAAATTTACTTTTAGCATTAGTAGTTCCGCTTGATTTGGCGAACCATTTTATCGGGGTTTCCCAAAAAACACCTTGCTCGCCCTGACGCGTGCGTTCAATCAAAGGCTGCAGCTCTTCATAAGTAGCAATTGGAACTCTTTCCGCAAAAGTCTGATAGGAACTTATCGATTCAAAATCGTATTGTTTTCCTATAATGGTATTTTCTGAGGCTGTCAATAAATTATGCAAAAGTTCTTCCTGAACTTCGTTGGGGTATTTTAGAAAAAGTTCTATTTGATGTATCCTTTGTTTCAGGACCCAAGAGGCAAATGAGTTGATTATTGATAGGGGCATGAGTCAATTTTAGATTTTAGTCCCGATAGCTATCGGGAGGTTTTAGATTTTAGATTTACGGTTGACGCGAAAATCAGGAAATTTAAAATTTGAATATCGATCGACAAATACTAACTTTGCCGTTGTATCAAAAATAGTGTTTTTTTGTAAAAAAATCCATTCTATTTTTATGAAAGATTCTAATTCAGATGAATTTTAGAAATTAAAATTCAGAATCAGAACAGACAAATCTAAAATCTACAATCAGCAATCTAAAATATGACTTATCAAGGCGTACTTACAAAAATGCAAACTGAATTAGGAAGCCCAATTCAATATTATCTGGTTTTCGAAGATAGTTTTCTTAATATGAATCAACTTTTGAATAAGGAGATTGAGATTAATTTTGCAGGTTACGAATGTTTGAATTGTCATAAAAAGAAAAAAATATTCCGTCAGGGATTTTGCTATGATTGTTTTTACTCCAGTCCGGCTGTTGGCGACTGGATCATGAGACCGGAATTAAGTACGGCACATTTAGGAATTGCAGATCGTGATCTAGAATACGAGCAAAAAGTACAATTGCAGCCACATGTTGTTTATCTGGCTTTGGCAAGTGAAGTAAAAGTAGGTGTAACACGTAAAACCCAGGTTCCGACACGCTGGATAGATCAGGGAGCTACCCAGGCAATTGCTATTGTTGAGGTTCCTAACAGATATTTGGCCGGAATTACCGAGGTTGCTTTAAAAGATCATTATACGGATAAAACCAATTGGCGAAAAATGCTTCAGAATACAAGTGGAACTTTTGACTTACTTGCTGAAAAAGTAAAAGTAGAAAGTTTAATTCTCGATGAAGCAAAAGAATACTTTTATTCTCAAAAAAATGATTTATACGAACTGCATTATCCGGTCTTAAATTATCCGGCAAAAGTCGCCAGTTTAAATCTGGATAAAACACCCTCTTTTCAGGGAAAATTAACGGGTATAAAAGGACAATATTTAATTTTTGAAAACGGAACTGTTTTTAACGTTCGTGGTTCAGAAGGGTACGTTGTCACAATTAATGTATAATATAAAAGCCTGAAAATTTAAATTTTCGGGCTTTTTAATTTTATAAGATTGCTTACTCTTTAATCGTAATCGTTTTATTATCTGATCCCAATCCTATTATTTTTAAAGATTTCCATTTTTTAGGAAGAGACCCTTTATTGTATTTTAAACCGGAATCAGTTTGTTCAACACCTCCAAAACCGTAAATCACAGCTTGTATCATTGCTCCCGCCCCTGTTGCAAAGTAGGGATTGTTGCTATTTGCCGATTCTGAAAATACACCAAATGGGGGACGGCTATTGGGTAAATAGGACTTAACAAAATAGTCATATGCTTTGTCCTTATCTCCTAATTTTGAATATAAGATTGATAATATTCCATAAGCCATTGCAGGACCGTCTTTTTTATCAATTTTATCCGCATAGTATTCTAAATCACGCTTTATTTGATCTTTGTCAGTTATTATATGTAATGGATAAGCAAGTAAATTTACATCAGCCTGTTTGATAATTTGCCCCTGATACCCTTTGTAATTTTGGGTAATTCCATTTTCTTTATGAATCATCAGTTTTTCAGCAATAGATACCCATTTTGGATCAACTGGTTCATTCAAAATAGTAGCTGCTTTAATTGTATTTTTCAAAGCTTCTATAACTGAACCATTTGTAAAAGCATTATCATCTACATGCTGTGCATACTCATCAGCTCCAACTACATTTAAAATAGAGTACGTTCCATCAGCATTTTTTTCGACTCTGCTTGCCCAGAAATCGGCAGTTTCTTTAAATATTTTCCATTCTTTTTTTAACCACTCTTTATTTTGGGTATAGGTATAATAATTCCAGAAAGCAATCGCAATATCAGCTGTAATATGTTGTTCGAATACCCCGGTCAATGCCCAGGTTGGAGTAGCTTCTTCTCCGGTATCATCAGATTCCCAAGGAAACATAGCTCCTTTATATCCATAAATACTGGCTTTTTGTTGTGCTTTAGCCAATCGGTCTGAGCGATAATCCAAACATGATTGAGCCATTTCTGGTTGTAAGGCCAAGAGTGTTGGATACATCCAGAGTTCAGTATCCCAAAAAACATGACCATTATATCCTTGAGATGAAAGCCCCATTGGTTGTAAACTCAACCTGCTATTTGGGCGTATAAACGAATATAAATTATAAAGCGCAAAGCGAATACGCTGTTGCGAATCAAGATCTCCTTGTACTTCGATATCTCCTGTTTTCCAAAGTTCATCCCATGCATTTTTATGCTTGTTCAGCATTTTATCAATACCTTCCTGTATGGCATAAATAGGTTGTCTTTCGGATTCATTCAAAGGGTCGTTTACATCTTTTGAGGTACAGATTCCTCCGGCAATTGCAAATCGATATATTTTTCCTTTTGTTAGTTTCGTAGTAAATCCAACTTCATTACCAGTTTGTTTTAAAGTCTCTTTCTTATCATCAAAAAGAAAAGTAGTTGATGCCGATACAATGTATTTTCCTGTCAATGTTTTAGCCGTAGTGCCAAATACAGGCATTAAAAACTCATTGTCTTTTAGAACTCTAAATTGCGTTTTGGCTTCTTTTAATTCTTCAGGAACTGACATATAGTTATTTGCAGTAATCTCAATATCCTTCAACGGAATGATTTCAACAATCGCCATTGCTGAATAGGGCAGGGCTCTATTTGCCAGAATACTATACTTAATTGTTGCTAATTCCTTAAAAGAGAATGAAGTAGTACTAATTCCTTCTTTCATGGAAACAGATTGGTTCCAGTTATCAATATTTTTGGATTCAATTAACTGATTGTTTATAGTTAATCTTAGATTTAAAAACTCAATTCCCCTAACGATGCGGCTAATTCCATTTTCAGGACTTGCATCATAAACACCATTTAAAATTATCTCTTTAGTTTTTAAAGGAGTAGCATCGGTTACAATTCCAATTTGTCCATTAGCCATTGTTACCCCATAATAATTTTCTCTGGAATCGGCGTATAAATGCCAGGAATCAGATTTTGACTGACCAGATAAAAGTGGTCCAATTAAAAATGACAGGAATAAGATTTTTTTATTCAATTTCATGATTATTTTTTTTTTAAAGCAATTTTTTTTATTCTAAATTGAAAAATTAATTAGCACAGATTAAAATCAATATAATCTTTTAATCTGTGACTAAAAATAATTTAATATCTGTCTCTAATAACCTGGATTTTGGTGCAAATTAGGATTTACAGATAAATCATCCAACGGGATAGGGAAAATCATTACATGACGGTCTGATGTTGTTGACCGTTCTTGTACAGGGTTCAGGAAAGTTCCAAAACGGATTTGATCTCTTCGCCTGTGTCCTTCCCAATATAGCTCTCTTGCTCTTTCGTCCAAAATTGTATTAATCGTTAACGTGTTTAATAATGGCGCATTGCGATGAGATCTAATATCATTAATAATAGTCATTGCCCCCGTAGTATTTCCTATTCTGGCCATTGCTTCTGCTTTCATCATCATAACATCTGCAACACGTATAAACACCCAATCATTGTTGGGTTGATCTAAATTAACATAATCCGGAATATATTTTATAACCCTCAAACCATTTGATTTAGATGAATTTGTTAAACTAAATTCAGGAGTAAAAATTAATGGATTATTGCCATCGCTAATTAAAGCAGTTCCGTTTTGGTCGTATTGCTGCCCTATTAAAATTCCGGTTTTTATGCCTGATATATCGGTTAATCCCTCTCTTCTACCCGTAAAACGAACATCGTCTGGAGTAAATTTATTGTATAAATCTGTTAGCGCTACAAAACCATTCCAGCCACTGGGATTTTGGTTATAATGCAATGTCATTCGGTACATTTTATACACATCTCCTGCTGCTGAGTTAGTATTTTTCGATGTAAAAATAAGTTCCGGTGAAGTTTCTCCATTTGTTGGCGAAAAGTTATCATAAAAATTTGATGCAGCTGTTAAAGAACGTCCAGACAGGGCAGCATCTGCATAACTAATAACTTTTGTTAAATCATCATTTAAAAAAGTAATTGCAATTTGTGGTTTTCCATCCTGATCAGTGGCTTTATAAACCGCTTTGTTTAAATACATTTTTGCAAGCAAAGCATTTCCTGCATTTTTATTGGCAATGTCTGATGTTACAGCAGTACCGTCAGGTAAATCTTCGAGTACGGCTTCCAGTTTTTCGATTGCATAATCTATTGCTTCTTTTCTGCCAAGTTGTATTGATGGAAGTATACTTACATCCTCGCCTGGTTTGCGTAATGAAACTTGTCCAAATAAATCAGTTATTTCAAAAATGTAAAAAGACTCAATAAAAATTGCTTGTGCTTTTTGGCTACTATTTAGAGGATATGTTTGTGCATCTAATGCAAATGCCAATCCTTTATTTAATTCTCTCCATGAAGTAACAATAATTTCATTTTCCGGAGTCCAGGTATGTAAGTGTAAAGAGCGCCATTTTCCATTGTCATCCCAGTCGTTACCACGAGTTGGACCTGCTAATTCATCAGATGGATGTTCTTGTAATGAGAATTGAAAATCAAATGTCTGAAAAGACCTTAATTGTCTGTAAGCACTTGCAAGAGCTTCATCAGGGCCTAAAAGGTCGTTTGAATTTTCTTTTGTAATTTTATCATTCAGTTCTTCATCTAAAGAACATGATGTTATAGTGAACAAAGAGAGTGAAAGTAATAAGATTAGTTTTTTCATAATTTATAGATTAAGATTAATTCCAATAGAAAAAGATCTTGCTTTTGGGTAAGAAGAGTAATCAATTCCGGCTGATGGGATTCCGTTTACAGATTTGTTTGAATTAACTTCGGGATCAAAGCCTTTATAAGGTGTTATTACAAATATGTTGGAAGCCGTAACATACATGCGCATAGATTTTATCCATGGAGAAAATCCTTTTTCACCACCTTGTAAAGTATATCCCAATGTAACATTTGCTAATCGGAAGAAATCACCTGACTGTAAATATCTTGTAGATGGGGCATTGCTGTTTTCTGTTGCATTTTCACCATTATTTAAAATATATTTCGGCACATTATTTCCAAATGTTAAGGCTCTGGCATTAAAAATGGCATTTTCGGTATTATCGTATATTTCCCTTCCATAAGAACCGTAACCGTTGGCAACAAAATCCCATGATTTATAGCGTAGAGAAGTATTTAAACCTAAAGTAAAGTTAGGATTGGCACTTCCGGAATAGGCTTTGTCTTTATCGTTAATTTGACCGTCATGATTCAAATCAGTATATTTTGATATTCCGTTTTCATCAAAGCCTTCAAATTGTAACAAATAAAATTGATACAGTTCTTGTCCGTCAAAATGACCTTGTGAGGTACCTCCTAATCCGGGACCGGATAAAACACCGGTTGCAATACCTGTAGGATATCCGTCTTTATCTAAACCTTTGATATTGCTATTGTTAAAGCTGAAGTTTGCACCAAAATCCCAGGAAAAATTATTTTGATTCAGTACTTTATAATTTGCCGCAAATTCAATTCCTTTCGATGTTATTTTAGTATTGGGTAAATTCGACCATGCTTGAGAGTATAGTGCGGGAACCGGAACCAAAACCTGTAATAATGGATTGTTAGTTTCTTTAGTATATACATCTACAGAACCCGTTAAACGATTGTTTATAAATGCAAAGTCGATTCCGATATTATATTGTGTTGTAGATTCCCACTTTAAATTTTTGTTTCCATTATTTACAATAGTAGGTACTCCTTCAACCGGTCCAACTAAAGTACTGGCTGCTCCGGCAGGAAAATCCTGATTCCCTGTTATTCCCCATCCTAAACGTAGTTTTAAATCGTCAAAGAATTTAGGAGTAAAGTTTTCTTTGTTTATTTTCCATGCAAATGATGCGGCAGGAAAGTAGCCGTATTTATTACTTTCGCCAAATTTACTGGAGCCATCAGCTCTGATTATACCTGAGAAAATATATTTGTCATCGTACGAAAGACCCGCTCTTCCAAAGAATGATTGGAGTTTGTTGCTAGGATCAAAATAAGCCAGTTGGGCAAAATTTCCCGAAGTAGCATATTGTCTGGCAGCCGTTATATTTTTCAGATAATAATTCTGGTCCGTATATTTACCAAAACCAGTTCCAATAAAAGTATTTCCTTTATTCTCAAATTTTTGAAATGAATAGCCTGCTAATGCATTTAATTTGAATTTTTCCGAAAGATTAGTATTATAATTCAACGTGTTTTCTATCACGTAATTAGATCTTGTAACAGTACTTTTTGAAGCTGCTCCGCCCATTCCGGGAGTATTAGGATTTGAAATTCGGTTTGCTTCTATTAGGCTTGAATATCCAACCCCTCGATTTGAGTTTGAATAATCAACCCCCAGGCTTATTTTATAATCAAGTCCTTTTATAATTTTAACAGTAGCTGCCATGTTACTCAGGACACGAATAGTTTCTGTTCTATCTGTATAATATTGTAATAAGTTCTGTGGGTTTTTATTAAATTCTGAATTTTCAGCTCTCGTTAGGCTTCCATCCGGATTATAAAGGCTTAAAGTTGGATTCCATTTTAAAGCAGAAATAATCAAATCACCTTCAGATCCGGCATCATTCGATAAAGGAGGTGCCTGATCCTTAATAAGCGAGGTTAGCAGAGACGACTCTAATGTAACACGATTGTCTAATATCTTTTGAGTTAAGTTAACGCTGGCATTGTATTTTTCTAAACTGGAGTTTTTTATAACGCCTTCCTGATCTAAATAACCTAATGAAAATCTATACGTTCCATTTTCACCGCCTCCGCTATATCCTAAATCGTATGATTGTGTAAGAGCAGTTCTTAAAATAGATTTAAATGCATCAACACTTGAACCTTTATCATTTAGAGGAGAAGCAGCTCTGAATTCAGCAGCGGTTAGTAAATTATAGTCATGTGCTATTGTACTAATAGTATTAGATATATTAAATGTCATTTGACCAGCACCCTTTTTACCTTTTTTTGTGGTAATAATAATGACACCATTTGCACCACGAGAACCATATATTGCAGTTGCAGAAGCATCTTTTAATATATCCATACTGGCAATATCTGCAGGATTTATAAAATTTAAAGGATTTCTGGCAGATTGTTCACCTAGTCCGAAATTTGCAGTTCCTGCACTTACATCTCCGCCACCAATAGGGACACCATCGATAACATATAACGGATCGCTGCCTGCACGAATAGAAGAGATGCCTCTAATTCGCACAGAATTTGTTGCTCCTGGTTCGCCACTTGCACTGGTTACCTGTACGCCTGCTATTTTTCCTTGTAGTAACTGCTCCGGCGAAGTCGATATTCCTTTATTGAATGATTCCGATTTTAAGGTTTCGACCGCCGTTGTAGCATCTTTCTTTTTTACAGAGCCATAGCCAACGACAATAACTTCTTTAAGATCATTTTGCTCATCTTTTAGCATAACATTAATGATGCTTTTTCCTCCAACCTGAATTTCCTGGTTTTTAAATCCAATGTAGCTGAAAATCAGAATGGCATTTTTATCTGCTTCTTTAATTGTGTAAAAGCCGTCAAGATCTGTTTGCGTAGCATTTGCTGTGCCTTTTACAGTAACAGATACTCCGGGAAGAGGGCCATCAACAGAAGATATTTTTCCGGTTATGCTTTGCGAATAGGAAAACCCTATATAAAAGAACATGCACAGAATAAATAATTTTCGTAATAAATCATTTTTCATAGTAGAAATAGTTTGGTTAATAATAAATTTTGGATATTAAAATCAAACATAAATCTATTTTGTAAGAATTGTAATATATTATAAGTAAAAGACATATTTTTCTTACCTAAAACGTTTTCGAAATGCTTTATTTTTAAATTTGACTCCTCGATATTTTAAAGAGGAACTGTTTTTAATGTTCGCGGTTCAGAAGGACATCTTGTTACTATTAACGTCTAAACTTATTCCCTAACCGTCTGGTCTAATAGGCAAACAGTATAATATATTTTTGCCTGTACAATAGTTTTTGTATTTTTAAATTTCTTTCAAGAAGCTGAATATGTGAATGTTGAAATATTTCTTTACAATTTTGTAATGATTGCTTATTGAAAGAATTTAATTTTAGAAAAAAAAAGAGCCTAGTTTTGAACTAGTTTAATCTTTTGATTTTTTTAAAATTTAAATGAAAATTTAATAATTCTTAAGCTATTTAATAAGATGGGTGTTTTATACAAAATAAATGATTTCAGGCGTAGCCTAATGCGCAATTTGACTAAGAATATTGGAAAAGCAAGTTCACAAGAGGATATTATTTTAGTTGACAAAACTGATATAAAAAGAATTTTGATTTGCAGACCAAATGCAAGATTAGGAAACCTGTTATTGATTACCCCTCTCGTTCAGGAAGTCACGGAAATATTTCCAAATTGTAAAGTCGATTTATTTGTTAAGGGAACATTAGCTCCAATAATTTTTGAGAAGTACGATAACATTCATAAAGTAATTGACTTACCCAAAAAGCCTTTCAAAAATTTGTTGAAATATCTTAAAGTCTGGATTTCAATAAAGCAACAAAATTATGATATTGCGATCAATGTAGATCAAAATTCTTCTTCAGGACGTTTGGCAGTCCAGTTTTCTAATGCCAAGTATAAATTTTTCGGAGATTTAAATGATGAATCTCAAAATTTGAAAAATGATTACGACCATATCGCAAAATATCCCGTTTATAACTTCAGATATTATCTAACCAAACTAAGATTTCCAAAAAGCAATAAAATAATAGCTCCTTTAGATTTGAGATTATCTTCTTCTGAAATTGCTGAAGGAAAGAAAATTTTAAAAGACCTGTCCCATAATGATAAAAGAACAATTTGCATATTTACGTATGCAACCGGAGAAAAATGTTTGTCAGAAGAATGGTGGGATAATTTTTATGAGGATCTTAGGCAAGAATATAAAAACTATAATATTATTGAAATTTTACCTGTAGAAAATGTTTCTCAGATTGGTTTTAAAGCACCTACATTTTACAGTAAAGATATTCGCGAAATAGGATCTGTAATCGCTAATGCCGATTTATTTATCGGAGCTGATAGTGGTATCATGCATTTGGCAAGTGCTGTAAAAACACCAACAATAGGATTGTTTTCTGTTTCAAACATGAAAAAATACGAGCCTTATGATAATTGCAGCGTTGGAATAGATGTTAATTCGTATACTAAAAAGGACTATATTAAAACCATAAATTCAATTTTAAATAACGGAAGATTAAGTATCTATTCTGATGCTATTTAATTTAAACATAAAGTAAAAAAGAGGCGTCCAAATCGGACGCCTCTTTTTGTTTTAGTTTTTCTTCTTGAATAAACCGTTTATCAAATCACTCGCTTTCTTAGTCGCTTCCTGAGTTTTTTGTTCTTTCTCAGTTTTTGCAGCTTGCGTGGTGTCTTTTGCTTTTGTGTTTTTATTGATTAAATCAGTAAGAGCCGAAGTCCCTTTTTGGGTCAGTTTCTCTTTCTGCTGGTTTACTAACTGAGTGGTTAAACTCGTAACAGCCGTTTTCATGTCTGTAGAAACTTTTGGATTTGAAAAGTTACCTGTAATCATCGCATTAATCGGAATGTTTTGCAGTTTTGCAGCATCAGCAGGTGACATTTTTGCAATAAAGGCATTCGCTTCAGTTCCTAAATATTTAGCCGGAACATCTAGTTTTAAGTTATAATTCATCGTTTGGTCAAAACCATGAGTTCCGCCCACTGTTATTTTGATATCCTGGTATTTAATATCAAATGGTTTTACATTTACTTTTCCGTTGTCAAAAGTTAATGCAGCTTTAATATCATTCAAATTCACCTTATTCATATCAATAAACTTAAGGTTTGAAGTTAAGGCATTTAATACCGTTGAATTTTTAGTATTAACCGTTGTAGAAAGCAATTGTCCGATCAGATCTCCTGAGATAGATTTTAAATCCGGAGTTAGTTCGTTAGCGTCAAGATTTCCGTTTAATTTAATAGTAGAATTCAGTTTTCCGTTGATAATTCCGGCTATTGGAGCAATCTTTTTCATCATGTCCAATTGCGTAAAAGTTTGGGCGATATCAACCTGATTGAAACCTAAATTCATATCAAACGTAGGTACTTTTGCTTTTGTAGAAACGGTTCCTGTTAAACCAATTGTTCCTCCAAAAATAGACGTTTTAAAGTTTTCTAAAGTTGCTTTTTCATCCTTTACAATCAATTTTCCTGAAACAGCGGTTAATTTTAAATTGTCATACAAAACCGTGTTTGCTTTTGCATTTATGGTACAATTCAGGAAAGCAGGAATCTTCATTGCTTCAGCAGGTTTTGCCGCTGTTGATTTAGTTCCTCCTTCTTTTCCAGTTGCAGTTCCGGTTTTGGCAGGTTCACCCGCAGTCATAAAATCGTCAACTGCTAATTGGTTTGAACTCATATTGAAGTTTCCTCTAAGTTCTTGTTTCTTAAACATAAAACCATAGAAATTCTCCAAAACACCATTGATGCTCAAATCGCTTTTTCCGGTTGTAGCATCAAATTTCTTTAAGTTGATTGTACTCGGATTAAACTCCACCAAAGCTGTACTAATGTTCATGGATTTATTGTTTTCATCCGTATATTTGAAGCCTGATAAACTCATTGTTCCGGCATTTTTGATGTTTTGATATTGGCTTTTCTCTACAGATGCCATATCAAATTGTGTCGTAACATCGGCTTTTAAAATACCAGCAAGAGGTTTATCTATTTTAATTGGATATGCTTTTGATAGATTTGCTAAATTGATAGTCCCTTTTAAAGCCGCATCCACAAAAGGATTAACCGTTATGTTTTTAATATTTGCTTTAGCATTAAAAACGTCCTGATCGATTCTAAAAGATAATTTGTCAAGGTTAACGTAAGTGTCATTTAAAATTCCTGTTTCATTGATGATTTTCGTATCGATTACAATATTCTGAACTGATTTTGGTAAGTTAGGATATTGAAAAGAAGCATTGTTTGAAGCAATCGCAATATTAAATTTAGGAACAGTTGTATCTGTTAATTCTCCTTTTGCAAAACCAACTACGGTAAAATCTCCGGTTGTTTTTACGCCATTAAGGCTTGAAGAATACGCAGAAGGAATTAATCCGAGGAAATTCGTAAACGATGAAGTTGGTGTTTTAAACTTTAAATCATAAACCTGACCTTTTTCAACCATCTGAATAAATCCGTCAAATTCTAAAGGCAATTGGTTAATTAAAGCCTTGTTTTCCTTAAAAGTATATTTGCTTTTTTCTAAGTCAATTCCTAAAACAGCATCTAAAGTCAGTTTTACATTCTTCATGTAATTGATTTTATCCATATCCAAAGAAACTTTAGCGGTAGATTTCGTAGTCAAATCTAATTTAGAATTCGTAAAATCCCCGGTTCCCTCGTGGTTCAGACTATCAATAACCATCTTTATCTTAGAACCCTGGTCAATATATCTAAAAGTAAAATTCTCGATTTTATAATTCTGAATTTTTAAAGAAAGAGGTTTACTTTTATCGTCTTTGGCTGTGTCTTTTTTGTCTTTTAATGCAATATCAAAGTTACCAACACCATCTTTATTAAAAATAATATTGATTAAACCATTTGTAGAACTTATTCCCTGAATGCTTAATGGTTCGTCTTTTCCTTTAAAAAGTTCTTTAATGCTCATTTTTAAATTCAATTCGCCTAACGAAACTAACGTATCACCTTCAAAAGGGGCTTTGTTAATGATCACTAATTTCTCGATTCCGACTGTCGCGTTCGGGAAATTCCTGAATAAACTTAAATCAGCATCAGCAAAACTTACTTTAGCATCAACACTTTCATTGATTGCATCTGCAATTTTAGCTTTTATTTGATCTTTAAAGAAATACGGAATGGCAAATAATGCGGCTACAATCACCACGAGAACAATGGCTGTAATTTTTAAAATTTTCTTTAACATATAAATAGATTTGAGGATTTAAATTGATAATGACTCCTTGCAAAAATAGTTTTTTTTGGTTGAGTTCATAAATAAAGTTTTTGTAAAATGTAAGAATATATTTAATTTTGTTAAAAATAAAAATCCGTCTGAATATAAATTCAAACGGATTTTTAATGTTTTTATGATTTTGATTATTTTTTAATGAAAGAAATAATCTTACTGGTCATGATTTCTGATATAGGTAAACTTTCATTATTATAGCTTTCTATATTTGCCTGGGTATCACCTTCAATAGTTTTCATAACATGATTCATCTTGTCTACGATTAAAAGTTCAGCATTTTTATTGGCTTGTGATAAAAGCTCGGCATCTTTTACGGTTACCTGTAAATCTTTGTTTCCCTGCAGCACTAAGACAGGAACAGTTAATTTTTTAATTTCTGTTTGAGGATTGTATTTAAACCAGGAAATCAAATAAGGCTGGATACTTGCTCTAAAAAGAGAATTAAGCATTGGGTCAACCTTGTTTACAGTGTTTCCGCTTTTCAGACTATCAATAATAGGAAATGTTAAATCCTCTAATTGTTTATTTGATTTAGAAGCAATTTGCGCTTTTATCAATTTATCTGCAGATTCCCCGGGACCGGCAATAGAAATAAATTTATTGGCTTTTGCTCCGGCAATCATTCCTATTAAAGAACCTTCGCTATGCCCAATGACAATTACTTCAGAGAAACGTTTGTCTTGTTTTAATAAATTAATCCAGCTTTTGGCATCTTCGGTATAATTCTCAAATACCAGTGTTTGTTCAGAAACTGCAGAAGCTTTGCTTTCACCAATTCCTCTTTTATCATATCGTAGTGATGCAATTCCGTTTTTTGCCAGCGTTTCGGCCAGCATTTTTAACGAATTGTTTTTCATCATCGGATTATTCCCATTTCGGTCTGTTGGTCCCGAACCCGAAATTATTAAGGCTACGGGAAATTTCGTTTTTAAATCCGGAGTAGTCAGCGTACCAAAAATCTGATCAATATTAATTTTTAAAATTAAAGGAGATTCTTTAAAAGTAATTTCGTTTTTATCCTGAGCATTCACAACACTCAAAAATAAAAGGACAGGAAGAATAAATAATTTTTTCATTTTTAGAATGGAATTATTTAATATTTAACCCGAAAGGGAGTATCGCCTGAACTCCTTTTTGTTGTTGAAGTCTTTTAACCTGTTCGATAAGCATGTAATTTTCTTCTCCAATTTCTTCTTTTATAAAAGCTTCTTTCGATTGTGCAAAAGGCAAATTAGAAAGTAAATCGTTGAATGTTTTTTCGTATTCCGGATAGTTTTGTGTACTGTACGATTTTATCTTGGCAATTCTTGCAGCTTCGGCAACAGCATCATTTAAGCCGCCAATTTTATCTACCAGGCCAATTTTTAAAGCTTCAGATCCTGACCATACTCTTCCTTGTGCAATAGCATCAACCTGGGCAAAAGTCATTTTTCTTCCTTCTGCCACATGCGTTACAAAAGTGTTGTAGATATGTTCAACTCCTTCTAAAGTAAAAGCTTTAAACTTTTCGTCAACAGGTACAAACGGACTATAGTTAGCAGCGTTTTCATGAGTTTTTACCTGCTCAGTATTAATTCCTAATTTATTGGCTAAAGGAGTAAAGTTGGGTAAAATTCCAAAAACACCAATAGAACCGGTAATGGTATTGCTTTCAGCAAAAATTTTATTAGCATTACAAGCAATATAATAACCGCCTGAAGCAGCATAATTTCCCATAGAAACCACAACAGGTTTTACTTTTTTGGTAATTTCAATTTCTCTCCAGATCAAATCAGAAGTCAGAGCACTTCCACCCGGACTGTCAATTCTAAGTACAATTGCTTTTACGTCTTCATTTTTACGGGCTTCCTGCAGGGAACGACGCATAGAACCTTCACCAATTACGGTAACATCTCCTTCGCCGCTTTGTATTTCGCCCTGAGCGTAAATAATAGCGATTTGGTCTGTAGCTGAATTGGTTAAAGCTGTTGTAATATTATTTTGGGTATAATCTGAAATTGAAATTTTGTTGTAATCGTCATCTCCGGTTACTTTCAATGCTTTTTTAATAGCATTGTGATATACATCTTCGTAGGCAACAATATCTACTAAATGTTGTGCTTTTGCCATTTCAGGAGTTCTGGCTAATAAACCATTTGCAATTTCATTTAATTTGTCAAGAGGGATATTTCTGCTTTTTGAAATATCCGTAGAAACAGTCGTCCAGATCGAGTTCAAAAGAGCCGTTACCTGTTCCCTGTTAGCATCGCTCATTTTATTTTCTAAGAAAGGTTCAACAGCACTTTTGTATTTTCCGTGACGAATCACTTCCATATGAATGCCTGATTTATCCTGAAAATCTTTAAAGAACATTACTTCAGACGAAAGTCCTTTAAAATCTAAATCACCCGCCGGATTGATATAAACCGTATTGGCAACAGAATTTAAATAATATTCTTTTTGAGAATACGTATTGGCGTAAGCCCAAACAAATTTTCCTGATTTTTTGAAACTTTCAAGTGCGTTTCTCAAATCTTTATACTGAGCAAGGCCTAAAGATGATTCATCATTTAGAATAGAGATACCTTTAATATTATCATCTGTTTTTGCTGCTTCGATTGCATTGATAACATCAGTTAAGCCAACTCCTTTTTTATCAGAGAAAACAGTTACCCACGGATCTTTATATTTTCCGGCATAATCGTTTTGAATTTGTTTTAAGTTTAATTCTATAACTGAATTATTTTTGACAGAAACAGAATCATCTCCTCCAAAAATAGCTCCAATAAGAATTATTCCAAAAAAGAAGAACATAATAAATACAAAAATACCGACAACTGTGGCAATTACATTTCCTAAAAACTTCATAAGTGTATTTTTTTTAATAAGTAGCGAAAAAGGCTGGTTTGTTACAAATATAATCTAAAAACAAATTATTTCTCATATACGAATTAGCGAAATAGTTGTAGTTTTTACATTTTTAAACCTGTAATTAAAGATAAGTTATTTTGGTAAGATCTTTCGGGTTTTTTTAAGGAGTTACAGAAAATAAAAAATAGAAAGCACTTATAAACTTCTGATTCTTGAATTAAATAATGTGAGTAATTCTAAAATAGTTTTAGTTAATTTGCATTAATTATGAAGTCACAGCATCAAGTCGTTTTATCTATAGGCAGTAATCAGGGAAACAGGTTAGCAAACATCGAAAGTTGTATTGAGTTAATACATCAGGAAGTGGGAACTGTAATCAGGGTTTCAAAACTATACGAAACTCCTGCCTGGGGTTTCGAAAGCGATGCATTTTATAATTGCGCATTAGTTTTACATACAACTTCATCGGCACAAAAAATACTCAGCCAGGTTTTAAAAGTTGAGAAACATTTGGGTAGAATCAGGTCGAATCAGGAAGGCTACCAGTCCAGAATTATTGATGTTGATTTGATTGTTTTTGATGATGAAATCATTGAATCAGAGAAACTACAAATTCCGCATCCTTTAATGCAAAACAGAAATTTTGTTTTGTTACCCATGCAGGATTTAAAATTAGACTGGAAACATCCTGTGTTTCAGAAATCTATTTCAGAGTTAATAGCCATTTCACCGGACGACAGTATTTGTACAACAGTTCAGGACTTAAAGAATCCTTTGCGTGAAATTGCTTTGGAAAATTTTAATTATATTGCTTTTGAAGGGAATATCGGGGCAGGTAAAACTACTTTGGTACAAAAAATAGCCGAAGATTTTAATGCAAAAACAGTTTTAGAGCGTTTTGCAGATAATCCTTTTTTGCCTAAATTTTACAAAGATCAAAACCGATATGCTTTTCCGTTAGAAATGTCTTTTCTGGCAGATCGTTATCAACAATTATCAGATGATTTGGCACAGTTTGATTTGTTTAAAGATTTTATTGTAGCCGATTACCATATTTTTAAATCGCTGATTTTTGCCAAAATTACTCTGGCAGAAGATGAATATCGTTTGTACCGAAACTTATTCGATATTATTTATAAAGAAATGCCAAAACCTGATCTGTATGTTTATTTGTATCAGAATTCAGAGCGTTTGCTTCAAAACATCAAAAAGCGAGGAAGAAATTACGAGCAGAATATCGAAGCAGCATACTTGGATAAGATCAACAACGGATATTTAGATTATATAAAATCCCAAACCGATTTAAACGTTCTCATTATAGATGTTTCAGATCGTGACTTTGTAAAAAAACACGAAGATTATCTTTTTATCCTAAACGAAATCCAGAAGAAGATAGGGTAATTGGATAATGAGAAAATGTGTCAATTAGATAATTGTTTGCGATGTGTTTTTAATTATCTCATTTTCTAATTTAGATTATATAAAATCCCAAACAGATCTGAATGTTCTGATCATAGATGTCTCAGATCGCGATTTTGTAAAAAACCACGAAGATTATCTTTTTATCTTAAATGAAATTCAGAAGAAGATAGGGTAATTGGATAATGAGATAATATGTCAATTAGATAATTGTTTGCGATGTGTTTTTAATTATCTCATTTTCTAATTGACATATTATCTCATTAAATTTATCTCTTCAAAGAAAAATGTCCTCTGATAATTGGTTTGGTGTTGTCAACTTTTAGTGCATACCAATAATCTGATGCGGGTAAAGGTGTTTTATTAAAAGTTCCGTCCCAGCTCATTTTAGAAGCAGTTAATTGCGCAATGAGTTTTCCGTAGCGATCAAAAATAGTGACTTCTGCCTGCGGATAATTTTCCATTCCCGTTACTTCCCATAAATCATTGTAAGAGTCATTGTTTGGAGTGAAAAAAGGAGGAAACACAAGTACAACAAAATCTTGTGTAGTTTGGCCACAGCCGCTTTTTTCTCTAACGTAAGCTGTTTGTAAACCTCCGGGAATATCAAAAAAAGTATTCGAATCCTGAAAGTTTATTCCATCAACAGAAAATTCAAAATAATTGGTTTCTTTTTTTAGATAAATTACAGCTGTAGTTCCGTTTACATCAATTCGGTCTATTTGAGGAACCTGATGTTCGTCAACTATAATTGTTTTTCGGCTGGTACAATTTTCCGGAGCAGGACTTGTAACATCTACGGTATAAGTACCGCCTGTAGTAACCTCAATAGTTGGAGTTGTAGCTCCGGTATTCCATAGATATGTCATTCCGGTAATTCCTGCATTAAGCGTAACTTTTTGAAACTGACACAGAGGGACAGTTTCATTTGTAACAACAGGAGGTGTATAAATTACAATATCTACAGGAGTGCGGGTTGTGTTGATACAAGTACTATAGGAAGCTTGAGCATAATAAGTAGTATTGGCTGAAATTATGGGTGTTTTAAAACTATTTCCCATATAAACACTTGTTCCGCCTGTAGAAGTGGTAAACCAATTTATGACGCCAATATTGGAATTTGCTTCGATAGTGACACTTCCGGGTCCGCAATTATAAACCGTTGAATTGGTTGCAACTGGCATATTAGGTGTTGTGTTTATAGTAGCAATAACCGCTTTTCTATTCGATTCGCAACCGGCATCAACATAATAAGTTGTAGTAGTAGTTAATGTTGGAGTAGTGTAAGGGCTTCCTGTCGCTAACAGATTTCCTCCAGCAGCAGAATCGTACCAGCTAACGGTTGCTCCGGCTGTTGCTGTTGCAGTTAATGTAAAACTTCCTGAATCGCAGGCAGAATTTGGGTTTGTATCAGGTATTGCAGCCGGAATCGTAATTTTAGTACTTGCAGCTATTTCTAAAGGCAATTCACCAAGCATTCCGCCATATTCTACCACATAGCCCTTAGGTTGATAAGCATCGCCGGAAACCAGAGATCCGGTATTTGATAAGTCATTCCATGATCCTTTTATTCCAACTCCGGGTTGGGTAATATGAGCATAATCTTCATCTCCCTGATTGTTTGGTTCCCCGTTATTCCAGAAAGCATAATTTGGCGTTGAGCCATTTGCAGCTCCATTCCAGAAAATAGTTCCGGCTTCTGGTCCTGTTACCCATTTCCAGACACCTTCGGTTTCGGCATCGCTTCCGCCAATCCATCCCGTTCCTGATGCCTGCTCTCCAATTAATTTGGCTTCATCCGCAGATAAAATAGTGGCAAGATATCCTTTCAGGCCATAATAAACACTTCCTTCTGCAGCAGCTTTTGCAGCAGTCCAGGTAATACCAATACTGGGAACAAATAAATAATAATGTTGGGTTGAAGGCAGATAATTTGCATTGCCAATAGTAATAGAAAAATTTCTGGTCCCTGAAGCTGTAGCCGAAGTATTAGAAAACACAACATCTTTGATGGCCGCTTCTAAATCAGCATATAAAACATTTGCACCTGTAGGATTTGATAATGTTAATTTTCCCGCAGTTGCATCCCAACTTGTTACAATCGAAGGATGTGATCCCGGGTTTGAAAGAGATAGTTTGTCTAAACCGCCAGAATAACCGGAAGAGATCTGAATGTAACCCGCTTTCGTTCCGGGTTCCAGCGGATCGTGGGTAATCGTGATGGTAGTTACAATATTAATGGTATTTTGTGGGCAATACAATTGATCTCCTGTGGCTTTTATGACCGGAGGAGCGGTTGCAAAACTAGTCTTAATGTTATTTTTTTTGTTTGATTTAAGCGTGTCATTTGTTGGTGCAGTTACACTTTTATTTAAAAATGTAATTTTCTCATCTGCACGAGATTGGCTAACGCCTAAAACAAAAAATAAAAGGATTGTTTTTAAGAAATTTATATTTTTCATTTTATAAAAGTATCAATTTTATAAGAACAAAAAAATATATTTCAATTTCTAACATTTAAAGCTGGAATCTGCTGTAAAATAACATTTTATAACAGTAAATTTTCTTAAATTTTATGTGGCCAGTTTAGTTTCTGAAACAAATCCCAAACTACGATTCCTGCACTTACCGCAATATTTAAGGAATGTTTGGTTCCTAATTGAGGAATTTCAATACAACCGTCGCAAATTGCAACAGCTTCTTGTGCTACACCATAAACTTCATTACCAAAAACAAGGGCGTACTTTTGATTTTTTTCTACTTTAAAATCCTGAAGAAAAAAGGCACTTTCAACCTGTTCAATTGCTAATGTCAGAACATTATCCTTTTTAAGATTTTCAATAACTTCCAATACATTCTCGTGATGTTCCCATGCAACAGTTTCGGTAGCGCCAAGAGCGGTTTTGTGAATTTCTTTATTTGGCGGAGTAGCTGTGATACCGCACAAAATTATTTTTTCGATCAAAAAAGCATCCGCAGTTCTAAATACAGATCCAATATTGTGCAGACTACGAATATCGTCTAATACTAATATTAAAGGTGTTTTATCTGATTTCTTAAAATCTTCAATTGATTTTCGGTCCAGTTCGCTATTTTCCAGTTTTCTCATTGGTGTAAATTCAGGTCATAAAAAAAGCTTCCAAAGATAAGGAAGCTTTTTCGATTTATTTTATTTTGTTTTTCAGATTAGCTTTTAACCGGATCTGGTAAAACAGTACCTTTAATAGTAAGTACTTTTGTTGGTTGTCCTTCAGCATTAGAAGTAACAGTTACAGTTTTTGTAAAAGCACCAACTCTGTCAGTAGCATATTTTACACCAATAATACCTTTAGCACCCGGAGCGATTGGCTCTTTTGGAGTTGTTGGTACAGTACAACCACAAGATCCTTGTGTATTTGTAATGATTAATGGTTTAGTTCCGTTGTTAACAAAAACGAATTCACGTTTTCCATCCGCATTGTGAGCGATAGTTCCGTAATCAATAGTTTCTGTCTCAAAAGCCATTCCGGCTCCTTCAACTTTAGCAACTTTAGCTTTTTTAGCCTGAGCGTTAGAAGCAGTAATTCCAACTACAGCTAACATAGCGAATAAAATTATTTTTTTCATCTTTAGAATCTTTGTTTTAATTATGAACAAATCTATATAAAATTCTTATATCTTGATATAAAAATTTCTTAAAATATTTTAATTTTTGAACCACTTCGATATTCCTTTAAAATATTATAAATTCGCTGTCTTAATTTTCATTTAAAACACAATAATTTGGCAGCGAAAGAGAAAGTGGTGAAAGAAACACCCTTAATGAAACAGTACAACGAAATCAAGAGAAAATATCCTGATGCATGTCTGCTTTTTAGAGTGGGTGATTTTTACGAAACCTTTGGAGAAGACGCTATTAGAGCATCAAAAATACTTGGAATAACATTGACCAAAAGAGGTGCAGGATCTGAAACGGAAACAGCATTAGCAGGTTTTCCGCATCATTCTATCAATACGTATTTACCAAAATTGGTTAAAGCAGGACTTCGCGTGGCTATTTGTGACCAGCTTGAAGACCCAAAAATGACCAAAACTATTGTGAAACGCGGTGTTACTGAACTGGTAACTCCGGGAGTTTCTTTAAATGATGAGGTTTTACAGTCAAAAACAAATAACTTTTTAGCATCAGTTTATTTTGCTAACAAAAATATCGGAGTTTCTTTTCTGGATGTTTCCACCGGAGAGTTTTTAACGGCACAGGGAAATGCTGAATATATAGATAAATTATTGCAGAATTTTAATCCGAGTGAAATTCTGGTTGCCAAAAATAATAAAGGAGATTTTAAAGCTGCTTTCGGGGAAGATTTTCATACTTTTTATCTGGAAGACTGGATTTATAAAGAAGATTATGCTTTAGAAACCCTTACAAAACATTTTCAGACGGTTTCTTTAAAAGGTTTTGGTATTGAAGAATTAAAAGAAGGAATTATTGCTTCCGGAGCAATTTTGTATTATTTATCCGAAACACAGCACAATCGTGTACAGCATATTACGGCAATTCAGCGTATTGCAGAAGATGCTTATGTCTGGATGGACCGTTTTACCATCAGAAATTTAGAGTTATATCATAGTTATAATCCAAATGCGGTAACGCTTTTAGATGTTATTGACAGGACACTTTCACCAATGGGAGGGCGTTTATTAAAGCGCTGGCTGGCTTTACCGTTAAAAGACAGTGCTAAAATAAAAGGCCGCCATGATGTGGTTTCGTATTTGAAATCAAATTCTGAGGTTTTATATAATATTCAATACCAAATTAAACAGATTTCAGATTTAGAGCGTTTGATCTCTAAAATTGCCGCCGGAAAAGTTTCGCCTCGTGAAATTGTTTATTTAAAAGAATCCCTGGATGCAATTATTCCAATAAAAACTTTGGCATTGGCAAGTCCGCAGGAAGCGGTGAAGGTTATTGGAGATAGTTTGCATGCCTGCGATTTATTGAGAGAGAAAATCAAAACTACTTTGAATCAGGATGCACCTGTTGCGATTGTAAAAGGAAATGCAATTGCAAAAGGCATTAGTGAAGAATTAGATGATTTGCGTGCTATTTCTACATCAGGAAAAGAATATCTCGAAGGAATCGAAAAAAGAGAATCAGAAAGAACAGGAATTTCTTCTTTGAAAATATCCTTCAATAATGTTTTTGGATATTATATCGAAGTTAGAAATACACATAAAGATAAGGTTCCGGCAGAATGGATTCGTAAACAAACTCTGGTAAATGCAGAGCGTTATATTACTGAGGAATTAAAAGAATACGAGACGAAAATTTTAGGAGCCGAAGAAAAAATTCATAAAATCGAAACCGATCTTTTTGAACAATTAGTTGCCTGGATTGCTACTTATATCAAACCGGTTCAGATGAATGCTAATTTGGTAGCACAATTAGATTGTTTGTGTTCGTTTACGCAATTGGCTGTCGAAAATCATTATGTATGTCCTGAGATTGATGAAACTTTCGAACTTGAAATCAAAAATGGTAGGCATCCCGTTATCGAAAAACAATTACCCGTTGGAACGCCTTATATCGCTAATGATGTTTATTTAGACAGAGAAGCGCAGCAAATTATAATGATTACCGGTCCCAATATGTCCGGTAAGTCGGCTATTTTAAGGCAAACTGCCTTAATTGTGTTATTGGCTCAAATGGGAAGTTTTGTTCCGGCTGATAGTGTAAGGATGGGAATTGTAGATAAAATCTTTACAAGAGTAGGAGCGTCGGATAATATTTCGATGGGAGAATCTACTTTTATGGTCGAGATGAATGAAACGGCTTCTATTTTGAATAATATATCAGATCGTAGTTTGGTTCTGTTGGATGAAATTGGAAGAGGAACAAGTACATATGACGGAATCTCGATTGCCTGGGCTATAGCTGAGTTTTTGCATGAACATCCGGGAAGACCTAAAACGTTGTTTGCAACACATTATCATGAGTTGAATGAGATGACGGAATCGTTGCCTAGAATTCAAAATTATAATGTTGCGGTAAAAGAATTAAAAGATACTGTTCTCTTTATCAGAAAGCTGGTAAAAGGAGGAAGTGCGCATAGTTTTGGAATTCATGTTGCAAAAATGGCAGGAATGCCTCAAATCGTAATTTTGAAAGCACAGAAACTATTGAAAAAATTAGAAAAAAATCATTCAAGTGATGCGTTAAACGGAATCAAAGAAGCTGGTGACGAAATGCAAATGAGCTTCTTTAATTTGGATGATCCTTTATTGGAAGAAATAAAAGAAGAGATCATGAGTCTTGATATAAATGCGATAACACCAGTAGAAGCATTGATGAAGCTTAACGAGATCAAAAGAATGTTGGTTAAAAAATAATTTCAGATTTAAAGTTTAGGTTATCAGAAAGTTATAAAATAAGCGAAATATTTTTTCAAAAAACGCTTGTGTAATTGAATAAATGTCCTAAATTTGCACTCGCAATACAGAACAAGTCAGGTATTGTAGTTCTTACAAGAATTTGAAACGCGAAAATAGCTCAGTTGGTAGAGCGCGACCTTGCCAAGGTCGAGGTCGCGGGTTCGAGCCCCGTTTTTCGCTCAATGCCATATAATGCTCGGATGGTGAAATTGGTAGACACGCTGGACTTAAAATCCAGTGAACAGCAATGTTCGTGCGGGTTCAAGTCCCGCTCTGAGTACTAAAGCCTCTTCTTTTGAAGAGGCTTTTTTTATGGTGTAAACTTGCGTAGTTTAAAATAAATTTGCGAAGTAAATTTATTTTAAAAGAATCTAAGAATCTAAGAATCTAAGAATCTAAGAATCTAAGAATCTAAGAATCTAAGAATCTAAGAATCTAAGAATCTAAGAATCTAAGAATCTAAGAATCTAAGAATCTAAGAATCTAAGAATC
>Ga0302167_10000034_pt1 | contig 97056 bp, 95 predicted proteins | sample I_Fen_N1_1_FD_193496 | JGI IMG/M metagenome (GOLD analysis project Ga0302167, IMG submission 193496) | Peat permafrost microbial communities from Stordalen Mire near Abisko, Sweden - I_Fen_N1_1 | ecosystem: Environmental > Terrestrial > Soil > Wetlands > Permafrost | place: Sweden: Abisko... | reverse complement strand
ATGGCAATAAAATTCTCAGAACCTAAAGATATTGTTTTGGTAGCCGGAAAAGGTCACGAAACGTATCAGGAGATAAATGGTGTAAAGCATCATTTTGATGACAAAGAAGTAATTATTGAGCTCTGGAAGTTAATGAGTAAGTAAATAAAAAGAAAACATGTTATACTATCTATACGAATATCTTACCAACCATGGAATTCACATCCCGGGACTTGGAATGTTAAAATACATTTCTTTCCGTGCCGGAATGGCCGTTTTATTGTCCTTAACGATAGCTCTTGTTTACGGAAAAAGAATCATCAACTATCTGAGAGCAAAACAGATGGGGGAATTGGTTCGTGATTTGGGATTAGACGGACAAAAACAAAAAGAAGGAACTCCTACAATGGGAGGTCTTATCATCATTTTGGCAACATTGATTCCTGTTTTATTATTCACGAGAATTACCAATGTCTATATTGTCCTTTTAATTGTTTCTGTGGTTTGGATGGGCGCAATTGGTTTCTTAGATGATTATTTAAAAAAGGTTAAGAAAAATAAAGATGGTTTAAGTGGAAAATTCAAGATTGTAGGACAGGTCGGATTAGGGCTAATTGTCGGAGTTACAATGTATTTCCACCCTGACATTACGGTTAAAAGAAAATATGCAGACGCAAAAGTGGTTAACAGAAATAATGTAGAGCAGAATTTTATGCCTACAGAGAAAATTACTGTCTCAACCGTTCCTTTTGCTAAAAATAATGAGTTCGATTACAGCGGAATGTTGTTTTGGATGAATGACAAAGACGCTCACGAATGGGCATGGATCGTTTTCATCCCAATCGTAATTTTCATTGTAACAGCCGTTTCAAATGGAGCAAACATAACTGATGGAATTGATGGTCTCGCAGCAGGTACAAGTACAGTCATACTACTCGCATTAGCGTTTTTCACCTACGTTTCAGGGAACATTATTTTTGCAGATTATCTCAACATTATGTTCCTCCCCAACATGGGTGAAACCACCATTTTTGTGGTCGCCATGGTAGGAGCCGTGATCGGATTTTTCTGGTACAATACCTATCCCGCTCAGGTTTTTATGGGTGATACAGGAAGTTTGATGCTGGGTGGAGCTATTGCCGTTTTAGCGATCATTTTAAGAAAAGAATTAATGATTCCTGTGTTATGCGGGATCTTTTTAATAGAAAATATATCTGTGATGCTACAGGTAGTTGTTTTCAAATTTAGAAAAAGAAAATACGGGCTGGAATATGCTCAAAACAATAGATTATTTAAGATGTCACCATTACATCACCATTATCAGAAAGAAGGTTTTCACGAAAGTAAAATCGTAAACAGAATGATAATCATCGGTGTTATGTTAGCAATTGTATGTCTTATCACATTAAAAATGAGATAAGTTAATTTAAAATTGAAAAGATTCAAATATTGAATTTTTTTCAATCATTAAATCAAAATTAATATGAAAATAGTTGTTTTAGGAGGAGGAGAAAGCGGATGTGGAGCTGCTTATTTGGCTAAAAAGAAAGGTTTGGAAGTGTTTCTTTCGGACAAAGGAGTCATTAAGGACAACTACAAACAGTTTCTAACAGAGAATGAAATCGAGTTTGAAGAAGGAGACCACGACGAAGAAAGAATATTAAATGCAGACTGGATCGTAAAAAGCCCGGGAATTCCGAAAAAAGCAGAGATCATCAATAAAATTCATTTGAAAGGAATCAGACTTTCTTCTGAAATTGAATTTGCTGCGGAATTTACCAATGCTAAAATCATCGCGATCACAGGAAGCAACGGAAAAACAACGACAACTTCATTGATTTACTATATCCTGAAAAATGACGGATTAAATGTAGGTTTAGGAGGAAATATCGGATACAGCTTTGCAAAGCAAGTTGCCGACGAAAATCATGAATATTATGTTTTGGAGGTTAGCTCTTTCCAATTAGATGATATTCAGAATTTTAGACCTTATATTTCTTTATTGTTGAATTTATCTAAAGATCATTTGGATCAATACAACTACAACTATGAAGAATATGCATTAGCAAAGTTCAGAATAGCTGAAAATCAGGAGAATGACAATTTTTTCATCTACAACAAAGATGACGAAATGAGCAAAAACATTCTTGAAAAATTAGAGATAAAGGCGAAAATGATTCCTTTTTCAACAAAAGAAAGCTTGTCTGAAGGAGGTTTTGTAGACAATGATCAGATAAAAGTAAAATTGAAGGATAATTTCTCAATGAAACTTGATGAATTGTCTTTATTGGGAAATCACAACGTTGCCAACAGCTTAGCTGCTTCAATCGCTGGTAAAATATTGGAAATCAACAATGAAAGTATTAGAAACTCATTAATGACTTTCCAGGCAGTTGAACACAGATTAGAGTTAGTAACTGAAATTGATGGTGTAAAATTCATCAACGACAGCAAGGCAACTAACGTCAACGCAACATATTACGCGTTAGAAAGCATGAAAAATCCAACTGTTTGGATTGTTGGTGGACAGGATAAAGGAAACGATTACTCAGAAATTGAGGAATTAGTTAAAAGAAAAGTAAAAGCAATTGTCTGCTTAGGAATTGATAATCAAAAAATTATAGATTTCTTTAAAGACAAGAAAGAATATATTTATGACACTTCAAGTATGGAAGATGCCGTGAAAATTTCAAAATCTTTGGCTAAAAATGGCGATACGGTTTTACTGTCTCCATGTTGCGCAAGTTTTGATTTATTCAAAAGCTATGAAGACAGAGGTCGTCAGTTTAAAGAGCAGGTTTTAAAAGCAAATAGCTAATAGCTAACAGCTAAAAGCAACCATTATGAACGAACAAGACACAGAAGATAGCAGATTTGAATTCCTAAAGGGCGATAAAGTACTTTGGATGGTCATTCTTGTGATCTCCATTTTCTCTATTTTCCCTGTATATTCTGCAAGTTCGAATCTGGAATATATCGTCAATAACGGTACTACAACAGGTCACGTGATGAAACATATGTTCTTTGTGCTTCTTGGTTTGGCGATCATGAGAGTTGTAGGAACAATTAAATATGAATACATCGGAAAACTCAGCAGTATTTTGCTTGGTTTAATGATTATCTTATTGGTTGTCACGATGTTTACCGGACAAACGATCGACGGAGCGAGTGCTTCTAGATGGTTAAAAATTCCGGGAACACCGATCTCCTTTCAGCCGTCTTCGTTTGCTTTTTTAATGTTAATTATTTATTTGTGTAGATATTTAACCAAGAAAATTACACGAGAAAGGCTTCCGATTGAGAACATTATGTACATTTTCGGACCCATTTTGCTTGTTTTCGTGTTGGTTGCGAAAGATAACGGTTCTACAGCATTAATGATCTTAATGGTTTCCGTAGTTGTTTTGGTTATAGGACAATTGCACTGGAAATACATTGCAGGATTCATTTCCTCATCATTTGTAGCCATTGTTTTCTTTTTATTGATTGCTTTAAATACAAATTTAATTGGCGGAAACCGTGTACACACATGGATGAGTCGTATTGAAACATTTACATCAAGTAAAGCAAAATCAGCAGATGTAGATGATGAAAGCTTAAAGGCAAAAAACTATCAGGTAATGATGGCAAAAGCAGCCATTGTTCACGGTGGAGTTACCGGAATGGGACCAGGAAAAAGTGCATTAAAGCAAATGCTTCCACAGTCTGCATCCGATTTTATTTTTGCCGTAATTGTTGAAGAATATGGAGTTATCGGAGCTGCTTTTCTGATTTGTCTATATTTAATTATGATGATCCGTATCGTGATGATAGCCAGTAAGATGCCTGCCTTTTTTGGCTCCTTACTTGTCCTCAGTCTCGGGGTGATGATTTTCATACAACTATCTGTAAACATTGCAGTTGCAATTAATTTAATCCCGGTAACGGGTCAGCCTTTGCCTTTAATAAGTTACGGAGGAACATCAATGTTGGTTACTTATTTGCAGTTAGGAATTATTTTAAATATAAGCTCAAGAATCCAGATTTACGATGAAGAAGGAATGGGCAAAAAACAAAGCATTGCAGAAATAAACGATATCGCATAATGTCATTGCGAGGAGCGAAAGCGACGAAGCAATCTCAAAATTTATATAGATGAACAAAAAGTTAAAAATATTATTATCAGGCGGCGGAACAGGAGGACACATCTTCCCGGCCATCGCTATTGCAGACGAGATCAAGAAAAGATTTCCTGATGCAGAATTTTTGTTCATCGGAGCCAACGGAAAAATGGAAATGGAAAAAGTTCCTCAAGCTGGTTATAAAATCGAAGGAATTGATATTGCCGGAATCGACAGAGGAAACATGTTATCCAATTTAGGTCTGCCTTTCAAAATTTTGAAAAGTTTATCTAAATCTAAAAGAATCATTAAAAACTTTGCTCCAGATTTTGCGGTTGGGACAGGCGGTTTTGCAAGCGGACCAGCTTTGTATGAAGCTAGTAAATTGGGAATTCCAATCTTCATCCAAGAGCAGAATGCACATGCAGGAGTAACGAATAAAATTTTAAGTAAAAAAGCAAGAGCCGTTTTTACTGCCTATCCAAAAGTAGAAGGTTTTCCGAGTGAGAAAATAAAATTCTTAGGAAATCCGATTCGTGAGAATATTATTTCAGGAATGCAGGAAACAACTCAGGCAAAAGAAAAAATGGGATTAGATAAAGACAAGCTTACCATTTTATCTGTAGGCGGTTCTTTAGGCTCAAGAACATTAAATAATGGTTGGAAAGAAAACCTTGAAAGTCTTAAAGAAAAAGGCTATCAATTGATCTGGCAAACCGGAAAATTGGATTATAGCGAATTAACTTCCAGCCTCCAACTTCCAGCTTCCATTCAATTGAAGGAATTCATCAAAGACATGGAAACAGCTTATTCCGCTGCAGATGTCATTGTTTCAAGAGCAGGCGCGATTGCCATTTCAGAGTTGGCGGTAGCACAGAAACCTGTTTTGTTGGTTCCTTTTCCATTTGCGGCAGAGGATCATCAAACAAAAAATGCACTGAATTTGGTTGAAAAAAATGCAGCCAAAATGGTAAAAGACTCTGAAATGCAGGAAAAATTCTGGAGTACATTATCAGAAATCTGCGAAAATGAAAATGTAAGAAAAGATATGTCTGAAAATCTGAAATATTTTGCCAAGCCAAATGCAGCAAAAGAGATTGTAGATGAGATCTTTAAAGTGATAAAATAGATAAGATTAAAAAAATTAGAAATTCAGAGATTAAGACATTTCGAATTTCTAAATACCTTAATTTTTTAATCTTTTAATTTTTAATATAAAATGAAAAATTTAGAAACATATCAAAATTTTTACTTCGTTGGAATCGGAGGTATCGGGATGAGTGCTTTGGCACGCTATTTCAATGCTTCAGGTAAAAAAGTTTTGGGCTATGATAAGACCAACACCAAACTCACTCAGAATCTGATGAATGAGGGAATTGATATTGTTTTTGAAGATCTTATTGACGAAAGAATAAATTCTCTTGAAAAAGAAAATACATTAATAATTTACACTCCGGCAATCAAGAAGTTGGGGATTTTAGATTATTTTAATCAAAATAGTTTTGAAGTTTTAAAACGTGCAAAAGTCTTAGGTTTAATCACTGAAAACACAGATTGCATCGCCGTTGCAGGAACTCACGGAAAAACAACAACTTCTAGCTTAGTTGCACATTTGTGTAAAGAAGCGGATTTACCTTTTTCTTGCTTTTTGGGCGGAATTGCAGAGAATTTTAAATCAAATTTTCTGTTCAACGGTAATCAATATTCTGTGGTTGAAGCAGATGAATATGACAGAAGTTTCCTTAACCTTTCTCCGGATTGGGCAGTGATAACTTCCACAGATGCAGATCATTTGGATATTTATGGTGATAAAAATACGATTGAAGAAGGTTTCAAACAGTTTGCAGCTCTAGTTCCGAATGACAAACAGCTTTTTGTAAGAAAAGGAATTGAAATCGGAAGACCTCATCTTACCTATGCAGTAAATGAAGTTGCTGATTATTACTCAGATAACCTGCGAATGGATCATGATAAAATCTCTTTTGATTTTCATACGCCGACAGAAACAATAAAAGATTTTGTCTGGGAAATTCCGGGAATTCATAATGTAGAAAATGCAACGGTTGCATTAGCTATTTTAAATAATTTAGGCATTGATTTCGAAACTTTAAAGAAAGCAATTGCTAATTTTAAAGGAATTAAAAGAAGATATACTAAACATATCTATAAAAACGGTAAAATTTACATTGATGATTATGCTCACCATCCAACAGAAATTAATGCTGTGGTAGGATCGATCAGAACTTTTTACCCTGAGAAAAAATTATTGGTTGTTTTTCAGCCGCATTTATTCAGCAGAACAAGAGATTTTGCAGACGGTTTTGCAGAAAGCTTAAGTGATTCTGAAGAATTGATCTTATTGGATATTTACCCGGCAAGAGAGCTTCAGGAAAATTTTGAAGGAATAACTTCAGACTGGTTATTGGAAAAAGTGACTTTAGAGAAAAAAGGAGTGTCAAATTTATCAGATGCTTTCAATAAAATAAAAGAAAAAGACTTTGACATTCTTCTAACTGTAGGCGCAGGAAATATCGATACGTTGTACGATCCTATTTGTGAATGGATGAGCAAAAATTGAGTTTAAAATAAAATGAAAAATAAATACAGAATATTAAAAATTGCTATCACAGTAATCCTTCTAGGTTTCCTGCTGAGTTTCTCGTTGAAGAAATTCGGGGGTCAGAAGATTACGGATAATAAGATTTCTGTAAAAATGAATGAGAAAACTCCGGTTTATTTCATTGATGAAAAAGACATTAGAGCAATTGTAAACAAGGAAAATCCATCAGGAAAAGTGGGAGATCTTAATATTCCGGCTTTGGAGAAAAAGATCAATTCACTTCCTGCGGTCGATAGTGCCAATGTCTACTTAAACCTCAATGGAAAGCTTAATTTAGATATTAAACAAAGAGTTCCTGTTTTCAGATTAAATAAAGACGGAAAAGACTTTTATGTAGACGAAAGAGGAATTGAATTTCCTATTTCCAGAACCTACTCACATCCTTGCATGTTGGTGACAGGAAATGTGAAAAAAGATGAATACGAAAAATTAGCTGAATTGGTTGGGAAGATTGATAAAGATGATTTCAGTAAAAAATATTTCATCGGAATCTCAAAAGACAATAACGGTGATTACAATCTTCTGACAAGCGAAGGAAATTATAAAGTAGAAATAGGAGATTTAGATAATATAGACTTAAAAGTAAAAGGTTTTAAGGCTTTTGTCGAAAAATATCTGGTTTATCAGGATCCATTAAAGTACAATATGATCTCTATTAAATATCAGAATCAGATTGTTACTACTCTGAATCCTTATTTTAAAGGTAATGACAGTATTCTAAAAGTTGGGAAATTAGAACTGGCAAAAGTTCCGGCAACTACGGCAGGGAAAAAAACAGAAGCTAAACTTAAAATAGCAGAAGTAAAAAAAGAGACAAAAAAACCAAGCTCCACTTCAAAAAAACCGAAGGAAAGCACAAAGCCAAAGGCAGTAACCAAACCCAAGGCAAAAGAAACAAAAAAAACAGAGAAGAAAACTACGGCAACAAAGCCGAAAACAAAGGCAAAAGTTAAAATAGAATAAAAAAAAATCAAATCGATATAAAACAATGGAAAATCAAGAGTATTCAGTAGGTCTGGACATCGGGACAACAAAGATAGTCGCGATTGTCGGAAGGAGGAATGCACACGGGAAAATCGAAGTTCTCGGTGTTGGTAAGGCCAAAAGTCTTGGAGTTCATAAAGGTATTGTGAATAATATTTCGCAAACCATCAACTCAATCAAGGCTGCTGTGGCAGAAGCACAATCCAGCGCAGGAGTTCCTATCCGTAAAGTTACGGTAGGTATTGCAGGAAAGCACATACGCTCTCTTCAGCACTCCGATTACATTATGCGTGAGCATCCCGACAAATTTATTACAGATGACGACATAGAAGCGTTAAAAGATCAGGTCAAGAAACTGGTCATGCTTCCCGGAGAAGAAATTATCCATGTTCTTCCCCAAGAATATAAAGTAGATTCAGAAGGTGAAATTCAGGAACCTGTCGGGATGCACGGAAAGCGTCTTGAAGCCAATTTCCACGTTGTTGTGGGACAAATGGGCAGCATCCGAAACATCGCAAGATGCGTAAGAGAAGCAGGTCTGGAAATGGAAGCTCTTACATTAGAGCCTTTGGCATCTTCGGAAGCTGTACTTACAAAAGAAGAGAAAGAAGCAGGTGTTGCCATCGTTGATATTGGTGGCGGTACTACAGATATAGCAATATTTAAAGATAATATCATCCGTCATACATGCGTAATTCCTTACGGTGGCGGGATTATTACGGAAGATATTAAAGAAGGCTGTTCAATCATCGAGAAACACGCAGAGCAACTGAAGGTAAAATTCGGTTCTGCAGTTCCCGAATTGGAGAAAGACAGCACATTTGTTACTATTCCAGGACTTCATGGAAGACCCGATAAAGAAATTTCTCTGAAAACTTTAGCTCAGATTATCAATGCAAGAGTTGAAGAAATTCTTGAAATGGTAAATACTGAATTAAAGGCTTACGGAGCATTTGAGCAGAAGAAAAAACTGATTGCAGGGATTGTTTTGACGGGTGGTGGATCAAATTTGAAACATCTTCGTCAATTAGCTAATTATACAACAGGTTTTGATAGTAGAATTGGTTTTGCAAATGAGTATATTGCTAATGATAAAAATCAATATTTAAAAGGTCCTGAATTTGCAACTTCTATTGGATTATTAATGGAAAGTTTAAAAATCAGGGATAAAAAACCTGTCATAATAGAAGAAGAACTCGTTCAGGAAAAGCCTCAGCAGGAAACTGCAGCAACAGTAGCTGAAAATAATGCAGTTACTCAGCAGACGGCTCCGGTTCAGGAACAAGAAGTTATGACTCAACAACAGGAAAATAAAAGAGCGGCAAGATTAACTTTCGGGCAGTCGCTTATGGAAAAAGTAAAAAAATTCTTTGAAGAAGTAGAATAGTAAATACAGATATTATGGAAAATATAGGTACACAAGGATTTTCATTTGATTTGCCAAAAGGAAATTCATCAATCATAAAGGTAATTGGTGTTGGTGGCGGTGGAAACAACGCACTGAAACACATGTACGAGAAAGGAATTCACGGGGTAGATTTCGTGATTTGTAATACAGATGCTCAGACTTTAGATAATAACCCGGTTTCAAACAAAGTTCAGTTGGGAACTACCATCACAGAAGGACTTGGTGCAGGTGCCGATCCTGAAGTTGGTGAAAAATCAGCAATTGAAAGTATTGAAGAGATCAAAGCTGCCATGGGACAAAACACCAAAATGGTTTTCATTACTGCCGGAATGGGCGGTGGAACGGGAACTGGTGCTGCTCCTGTTATTGCTAAGGTTGCTAAAGATATGGGAATCTTAACGGTAGGTATTGTTACCGTTCCTTTCAGTTTTGAGGGTAAAAGAAGACTGGAGCAGGCTGAATTAGGTCTTGATAAATTAAGAAATAACGTTGATTCATTAATTGTAATCAATAACGATAAACTAAGACAGCAGTTTGGTAACCTTGGATTCAAACAAGGATTCTCCAAAGCCGATGAAGTTTTAACCAACGCCGCAAAAGGTATGGCAGAGGTTATTACAGGTTACTTTGATGTAAACATTGACTTTAGAGATGCTAAATCTGTGCTTCAAAACTCTGGTACGGCTTTGATGTCTACAGGTACAGCTTCAGGTGAAAATAAAGCTGATGAAGCAGTAAGAAAAGCATTAGATTCTCCATTGTTGAATGACAATAAAATTACAGGTGCTAAAAATGTACTATTGTTGATCAGAAGCGGTAAAGAAGAGGTTACAATGGACGAAATCGGTATCATCATGGATCATATTCAGAAAGAAGCAGGACATACTGCTGATATCATTTTCGGGGTGGGTGCTGATGAAGAATTAGGAGATGCAGTAAGCGTTCTTGTTATCGCTACAGGTTTTTCTAATGACGATAAAAAATTCGCTGGGCCTACAGAAAAAATAAGAATCAGCCTAAACGATAAATTAGATTCAAATAAAACTTCTCCTTTTAAAACAAGAGAAGAAAGAGAGGTTGCTCCTGAACATGGATATGATTTTGGAGGAAAAAATCTTTTCAGATTAGATGACGAAGACCATGATACTCCACAGTTCAAGTCCGTCTCTACTGAAAAAAAAATGATTATCGAGGATGAAGAGGTTAAAACTGAAATAAAATTCTCTGATAGAGAGGAAGATACATTAGACAGCCCGATTCAGACATGGAGAAATGATGATGAAGAGCAGGATGGCTACAGTCTGTTCGCTTTTGATGAAGATAATGATCCTAATGACCTGGAGATTCAATCTTTCTCATTCGAAACAGAAGAAAAAAAAGAAGAACCTAGAACAAATATTTCTACGAATTCCTATTCTGAAGAAAAACCTGTTGAGTTCAGTTTCTTCGTAAACGAGCCTATCAATGAGCCTAAAACTGATTTCGGACAGCCAAAAGCAGAGTTTAGCACTCCAACGAATACGGTAGCTCAAATCACAGAAGAAGCTCCAAAAGTGGAAAGTTTCTACCAACCAAAGGAAGAAATTAAAACTGAAGAAAGACCTTCTTATGAAAATAAAACAGAGATCGAAACTCCAAAACCTGCTGAAAGTGAATTCACATTCGTGAACAAAACTGCAGATCAGGAAAGAGTTGTAGAAAGAAGAAATAAATTAAAAGAATTCAATTCTCGTTACCAAAGCTTTGATAGCGCAAGTGAATTCGAATCTGTTCCTGCTTTCAAGAGAAAAAATATTTCTATTGACGGAACTAATGCTTCAGATCAAAATATCAACACGTATTTATCTGAAAACAACGGTTCTATGCAAGTAAGAGAAAACAGATTTTTAAATAAAGATGTAGATTAAATTGCAATTGGCAATTGGCTGCTAGCAAATGGCTTTTAGAGCCACATTAAAGCTAATAGCCAACTGCCAAAAGCCAAAAGCAAGAAAAACCATGAGTTTAGAAATTATAATTAGTGAAGCAATAAAAACAGCAATGAGAGCAAAAGACAGAGTAGCTCTGGATTCTCTTCGCGCTGTGAAATCTCAGATCCTACTTCTAAAAACAGAAGCTAGAGGTGCTGAAGTTTCGGAAGATCAGGAAATTGCTATTTTACAAAGAATGATCAAACAACGTAAGGATTCTTACGAACAGTTTTCTGCACAGGGCAGAAATGACTTAGCTGAAGTAGAAGACGCTCAGATGAAAGTTATTGAGAAATTCTTACCTCAACAGCTTTCTGCAGAAGAATTGGAAGCTGAAATGAAGAAAATTATCTCAGAAGCCGGAGCCGAATCTATAAAAGATCTAGGAAAGGTAATGGGAGTTGCTTCAAAAACATTTGCCGGAAGATCTGATGGAAAGAGTATTTCCGAGATGGCAAAAAAGTTACTTTCATAAAGTCTTGGCGTGATTTCCAAGCAATAGATAAGGATATTCAACCTTTGCATATCGATTTGATTAAGAAGCCCGAAACATTTCCAGTTTCGGGCTTCATTTTTATCTTGAGATATTCAATATTTTTATGATTCTAAAAGAGAATTGAATATTTCATTAAATTGAGGGAAAAATGTAAATGTTTCTTTTCATGGTTATTGTTTTCAGAATCATTTCAAATTTAACACTTATTTTTGATTATTCATAATTTTATTTCATTAATTTGCGAATATTATTAAATTATTAATAGATTGTTAATTCTGTTTTACAAACATCTTGATAGTTTTTATATATTGAAGAAAAGTAAAGAATTGTTTAACTTTGCATAGATTAAAAAACAAAAATATGTATCCAACAGATTTAGTAATGCCTATGAAGGCAGAACTTACAGATAAAGGTTTCCAAGACTTAGCAACGCCTACACAGGTTGAAGAAGCATTAAAACAATCAGGAACTACTCTATTGGTGATCAATTCTGTTTGCGGATGTGCAGCAGGAGCAGCAAGACCGGGAGTTGTATATTCTTTAACAGGAGATAAAAAACCTGATCATTTAACGACTGTTTTCGCAGGTTTCGATACAGAAGCTGTATCAGAAGCTAGAAAGCATTTGGCACCATTCCCTCCAAGCTCACCATGCGTAGCTCTTTTCAAGGACGGAGAATTGGTTCACATGTTAGAAAGACACCACATTGAAGGAAACCCTGCAGGAGCTATTGCAGCGAACCTTCAGGCTGCTTATGACGAGTATTGCTAAGAAACAATAAATCTAAATACTAAACCGTTACAAAATTTGTAGCGGTTTTTTTATTTATAGCGTTAAAATATTCTTAGAAAAGTCAAATATCGTTATATTTGGAAATGGCAACGAAAGCACTCTTCAATACTGTGGTCAACTGGTTCATCCGCCAAAGGATAGACCAGATACAGAATTTTATGGATCATCCTATTGAAACACAGAAAGGGATTTTATTTTCCCAATTGTTTCATTCTGAGGATACTGAGTACGGTAAAAAATATGGCTTTAATTCCATTTCGAGTTATCAGGACTTTAAAAATAAAGTTCCGATCGTTACCTATGAAGATTTTGAGCCCTATATTGAAAGAGCAAGGCAAGGTCATAAAGACGTAAGTTGGCCGGGCTACATCAAACATTTCGCGAAATCTTCGGGTACAACAAACGCGAAAAGTAAATACATTCCTATTTCTGCGGAGAGTTTAGAATACTGTCATATGAAAGCAGGAAAAGATATGGTTTCTATTTACGCAAATAATCATCCTGAAAATCAACTTTTTACCAATAAAAACTTACGTTTAGGTGGGAGTTCAGAATTATACGCTGATTTTAACACAAAATTCGGCGATTTATCTGCTATTTTAATTGATAATTTGCCTTTTTGGGTAGAAATCACCACGACTCCAAGTAAAAAGGTTTCGTTGATGGGCGAATGGGAAAGTAAATTGAAAGCCATTACTTCTGAGGTTAAAAATGAAGATGTAGGAAGTATTTTGGGTGTTCCAAGTTGGATGATGGTTCTTCTGCAGAGAGTTTTAAATGAAACTGAGGTTAAGAATATTTCAGAATTATGGCCAAATCTTGAGGTCTTTTTTCACGGCGGAATTAGCTTTAAACCTTACAAAGAGCAGTTCCAGCAGATCATTGGAAAGAAAATTAATTACTACGAAATTTACAACGCTTCTGAGGGCTTCTTCGGAATTCAGGACAGACCTGATAGTGACGAAATGTTGCTAATGTTGGATTATGGTATTTTTTACGAGTTTATCCCGATGGATGAGTTCCATTTTTCGAATCCAAAAGTGGTAAGCTTAGAAGATGTTGAAGTTGGTAAAAATTACGCAATGGTGATTACGACCAACGGCGGTTTATGGAGATATTTGATTGGAGATACTGTTGTTTTTACTTCAATTAATCCTTTTAGAATTAAAATTACAGGAAGAACGAAACATTATATCAATGCTTTCGGGGAAGAATTGATGATCACCAATGTAGAATCGGCTATTTCTAAAGCCTGCCAAACTACAGGAGCCAGTATCACCGACTTCACAGGAGCCCCGGTTTTCATGAAAGAAAATGAAGGCGGCGCTCATGAGTGGATCTTTGAGTTCAGTGAAAAGCCGAGCAATTTGGATCATTTTATCGACTGTTTTGATCAGCATCTAAAAACCGTCAATTCAGATTATGAAGCGAAAAGGTATAATAATTTAACACTGAAAAGACCAATTGTACATATCGCCAAGCCAAACCTATTTTATTGCTGGTTGGAATCCAAAGGAAAATTGGGAGGACAAAATAAAGTCCCACGACTAAGCAACGATAGAGAATACATCGATCCTTTATTGGAACTGAATAAATAAAAAAAACCGCAGAACAATCTGCGGTTTTTTTTATTACTTGTTTAAATCTTCTTTTAATTTCTTAGCGGCATCTTCCACTTTCGAAGCGCCTTTAGCAGCGGCATCTTTGGCATCTTTACCTACTTTATTGGCTTCAGTTTTGATGTCCTGTCCAGCCTTATGAAGATCATTTTTAGCTTTATCTGCAGTAGCATCAATTTTCTCTTTTGCTTTTTGAGCGGCATCGTCTATTTTATTTCCAGCTTCGTCTACTTTAGCTTTCGCGTTATCTTTAGCTTCGGCGATTTTTGCAGTATCAATCACATCAACTCCATTTTGGCTTACTGTAGTTGTCGTTGTAGTTACAGATCCATCAGGATTTTCAGTAGTTTCAGATTTTGTAGTTGATTTTGTGCATGATACAACAAGTGTTGAAATCATTAATGCTGCTAAAATTTGTTTTTTCATTGCTTTATATTTTTTAATGAGTTTTAAAATTTAACTATTTTTATTCGTTTTTTGTTGGAGTCGAAGGAGTTTCTGCAGCATTTTTTTTCTTCTCTTCATCAGTTTTCTTCTTTTCGTCGTCCTGTTTCTTTTTATTTTCTTTGTCTAATTCATCCTTAATTCTTTTTTCTTCAGCCTGAAGTTTTATCGCTTCTTTCACAGAATCCTGATACTTTTGAGAAGACATTCTTATCTGGCGAACAATATCTACAGAAGTTGCTCCCGCAGAAAAAGAATCTACAGCAACCGTATCATAATGCACTTTTACTTCCTGATTTGTATCAAAACTAGCGGGTTCCTGCTTAGAACAGGCACTCAAAAAAACAAGAAAAGTAAGGATTGCAAAAACTAAATTTTTCATGGAACTAATTTAGCAGAAATTCTGCAATTACAGGATAGTGATCCGATAATTTCACAGAATTATCCACTTTATAGCTTAAAGGAATAATTGATTTTGAACTGAAAATATAATCAATTCTCAAAGGTACTTTATAATCATAAAAACTTGAAGAACTTCCGCTTCCGGCAGATAAAAATGCATCCTGAAGATCTTTTCCTAAATTATAATACTCATAAGAATTAGGAACAGAGTTAAAATCTCCCGCTAAAATCACAGGATAAGGTGATAAATCCACCGCTTTTCTAATTCTTCTGATTTGATCTTCGTGTGCTTTAAAAGTAGGAATCATGTGAGAAAGAAGTGTACTTATTTTTCCACCTTCTTTACCAAATCCATCAAATGAAAGCATTGATTTATGCAGTCTGAAAGGTTCCAAATAAACATTTACAACTCTGATAATCTTTCCGTTGATGTCAATATCTGCGTAGAATGAATTTCCGCGGTCTTTTTCTTCAACAAGATTTTCCTGTCTTACGATTTTGTGTTTGGTTTTTAAAATTACAGAAGGATATTTGATTAAATCATCTCTCAAAGCCGTTTTTGTATCTCTTTCCTGAACCAAAATAATATCTGCATCTTGATCTGAAATATATTTTTTTACTTTATCCCAACCAAAATCTCCGTATTTCACATTGAAAGTCAAAACTTTAATATCTCTGATTGATTTTGAATTTTCATTTTTAGGAGTAAAATTTACCCATCTTCTGATTGGATTGTAAAAAATAAATGTGCTTAAAACAAAAGCAATAGCGATTTTTTTTCTTTTGATAACCCAAACCAGCGTCAATAAAATATGTATAAATATTAAATAAGGAAAACCCAAAGAAAGCAGATTAAGGTTGCCAAATAAGTTGGGCGGAATCCATGCATTTCCTAATGTGGATAGCAGTAAAACGATGATTACAATATGGAAAAACAACAGGATCTGGCTCGGCTTCATGGAATAACGGTCTTGGGTACACTTTTTTTAAGCAAAAACCCTACCACGTTAACTTTTTTAACTTATTTTATGAAAACCCTAGTCTAATTTGAATGTTGCCACAACCGGATAATGATCTGAAATTTTCACAGAACGGTCAACTTTATAAGTAATTGGCTGTACGGATTTTGATGTGAAAATATAATCAATTCTTAATGGAAATTTATAATCGTGAAAGCTTGTTCCACTTCCCTTTCCAACCTCCAGAAAAGGATCTTGTAAGCCTTCAGAAAGATGATAATATTCGTAAGAATTGGGAACAGAATTAAGATCTCCCAACAGAATTACGGGATAAGGAGAATTTTCAATTCCTTTTTTAATATCTGCAACCTGATCCTGATGCATTTTAAAGGTCGGAATTAATCTTTTTACAACATTTTTCAGTTTTTCCTCATCTTCATCGCTGTTTCCATCGAGCCTTACCATCGCTTTTTCAAACTTAAATGGTTGGAGATAAACATTGATAAACCGATATATTTTCCCTTTTATTTCAAGATCCGTCTGTGTTGCGTAAGCGTTGTTGGTGAAATAATCGCTATTGATAAGTTCCTTCTGATCAATAACTTTATATTTTGTAAACACGGAAACAATATGATTTCCGCTTGTGTTCTTTAAACCATTAAAATGATATTCTTTTCCTCCCTTTTCTTGTAAGAAAACTAAATCTGCATTAGATGAATTTACATAATCATCAATATTTTTCATTCCATTCAAACCTCCTTTTGCATTGAAAGTAAGGATTTTGAGATTGGCAATTTCTTTTTTATCGGAAGAAAAATTCACCCATCTTTTTACCGGATTTGTGAAAATCAATCCCAATAACATAAAAACGAAAGCTCTTTTTTTCCAACTGAAAATCCAAAAAAAGATCAACACAACGTAAGCAACCATTAAAATCGGAAATCCTAATGATAATAAATTAAACCAAGGAAATATCTTTGGCGGAACATATGCATTCAACAACATTCCCAATAAAAGAAGGAATATCCCGACATGCAGTATTAAAAATATGAGGCGAAGAACTTTCACAAAAGAAATTTAGTTAAATCTGTATAAATGTTTTTTCCAGATCCATGCTAACAAAAATCCTACCAAAGCTCCACCGACGTGTGCAAAGTGAGCAATGCCTCCTACGTTTCCAGAAATACCTAAAAACACAGAAACGACAAGGATTACCGGTAAAATATACTTTACTTTAACAGGAACAGGAATAAACATAATCATGATTTTTGAATCCGGATATAGCGTTCCAAAAGCTGCTATCACTCCGAAAATAGCTCCCGAAGCTCCAACCATAGGGCTAGTTAATGTATAATATAAATTTAAAGCTTCTTCATTATTTAAGTATGGAGCAGGATTAAAATTAAATTGACTCAAATTAGATTTTGCATAAATTTCTGAGACATTTATATTAGCATTAGCTAGCTGAGTACTAATTTGTTGTACTTCATAAAAGTTCCAAAGATTAAATAAAACAAAAGCACCTATTCCACTTATAAAATAAAGAATCAAATATTTTTTTTCACCTAGGCTTTGTTCTAATATGGGCCCAAAACTATATAAGGTTAACATATTAAATAAAATATGCATAATACTTCCGTGCATAAACATATGCGTAATAATTTGCCATGTTTTAAAATTTGGAGAAAAAGGGTAAAATGCTGAAAGAAAATAATCTAACTGAGGCATGAAATATGAAATAATAAATACTATAATATTTATAATGATAATATTTCGTGTAATTGGAGGTATATTATTAAACATGTTCTTTAAAATTTATTCTTAAAATCATTGAACGGAACTTCATAAAAACATCTTTTCCCGTTGGGTAAAAACTCAGGGAAACCTAGTGCAGTGAAGTCTTTTATTAATTGTTCCGCATCTTTTTTATATATAAAATCAAATCTGGATTTAGACTGCATTTTATTCCATTGATTATTATAGAAATGTAAAAATTCGTCTTCCGTTTTGTATTCTAAAATATCAAACAGATCTTCAAGGAATTTCATGACCTGTGTTTCTTTCAATCCTTCAGGAACGGCATCAATTCTCAATACATTTTCGTGAGCAACCTTCGTATCAAAACCAAGTTCGGGAAGGAATTTTTTAATTGATTTATATTTATTCTTCTCCGTCTCGTTCATGTGATATTCCAGAGAGAAAAGAAGAGCGTGCCCGTTTGTAGCACCTTTTCTTGTTGGTTTATTGACTTCTGAAACCATTAATCTGTGCATTCTTCCCAAATCCAGCATCAGCGTTCTGTCCCCTTTGTTGAACAGCCAATATCCGTTTGGAAGTCTCATTAGATCTTCATCAAAATCTTCATCTTCAAACAAATTAATTTTTGAAGGTTCTGCAGCGATATTTTGATGATACATTTCAGCCAAATTCTGAATTTCGGCCTGTTTTACCACTCTTTCTTCCAAAAATGGGTTGTAATCTTTATCTACAACAATCTCCGGCATTTTAACATTGATACTGTTTGCCTTGCTTGGAAATGCTTTCTGCATCATTTGATCCAACTGCGGATCTTTTTCAAAATCCAGACTTGGGGCAACATTATAAATTCCTAAAGATCTTTTTATGGTTGATCGAAGCAAAGCAAAAATAAGATGCTCGTCCTCGAATTTAACTTCTGTTTTCTGCGGATGAATATTAACGTCAATTTTTTCAGGATCAAGATCTAAGAAAAGGAAAAACGTAGGAATATATCCCGGTAAAAGCAATCCTTCGAATGCTTCCTGAACCGCTTTATTGAAATACGGACTTTTAAAATATCTTCCGTTCACAAAAAGGAACTGTTCACCTCTTGTTTTTTTAGCACCTTCTGGTTTTGCAACAAATCCGTGAAGTTTACACCAAATAATATCCTCTTTGATTGGAATAAGCTGCGGTTGCAATTTTCGTCCGAAAATATCAACGATACGCTGCATCTGACTTCCTTTTCTTAACCTAAAAACAGGATCGTCATCATGAAATAAAGAAAACTCCAGATTTTCATGAGCCAAAGCCACACGCTGGAATTCATCAATCACATGACGGAATTCAATATTATTATTTTTAAGGAATTTTCTTCTTGCAGGAACGTTGTAGAACAGATTTTTAACTAAAAAATTAGAACCTTCAGCAGTTTGTGCAGGGTCCTGAAATTGGAAAACTCCTCCTTCAATGTAAATATTAGTTCCGATTCCCGCTTCTCTCTGTTTAGTCTTTAACTCAACCTGAGAAACTGCAGCGATAGAAGCCAACGCTTCACCACGGAAACCTTTTGTAGCAATCTTAAATATATCTTCGGTTCCTTTGATCTTGGAGGTCGCATGTCTTTCGAAAGCCATTCTTGCATCGGTCTCAGACATTCCTTTTCCATCGTCTACAACCTGTATCAGATTTTTTCCGGCATCTCTGATGATAAGCTCAATTTTGCTAGCATCTGCATCTATAGCATTCTCCAAAAGTTCTTTCACTATGGACGCAGGTCTCTGCACCACTTCCCCTGCCGCAATTTGGTTGGCTACATGATCCGGTAAAAGTTGAATAATATCTGACATAAAACGTTAAATCGACTTACAAAAATAGTCAATGAAAACGGTAATAAAAACATTAAAACCGTGAATTACAATTTAATTATCAACAAATCAACAATCTTGCCGTAAATCCACCAGAGCAACATTCTCGATTAATAAAGGTTTTCTTAAAATACAATCCTCTAATTGCATTACACAAATAGAGGATTGATTCACAGCTAGTTTACACAAAATTAATACTGATATACTTGATATTTGTTGAATTTAATCCTCAAATACCAATTTTCTTTTTTCCTGTCTTTTTTCTTTTATTTCCGGAATTCCGTGGATCTTGTCATATAAATACGCTACAAGGTTCGGCTTTTTAAAAATTTTACTATATCGATATTGTGTTTTAAAGTGTCTGATATGAATTTTATACATATCATATCCAATCACCACCAAAAGGCACAAACTGATCACATAAAATACTCTGAATTCAAGATAATAATATGTTAATCCCGAGAAAACGGCTCCCAAAACATAAGCAAACATAATGCTCGTTAGTAGTTTTGCTCTTGCAATCAATTCTCCGTTTTTTCTAAACTTTTTCTGAGTAAACATCGAGAAAAGTATTCCCAAATCGGTTGTTGTTCCGGTAAGGTGGGTTGTTTTTACGGAAAAGTTTGATATACTTGCCGTTAAACCATTCTGCAAACCGGTCGCAAAAAGCATTAACGACACCAAAAATTCAGTTTCTTCTAATGTTCTTCGATAGAAAAACTGTCCGTAAACTCCCACAAACAACAGACACAGTATTTCTAATACGATTGGCATTGAATGCGCAAAATATTTACTTTTTTTATTGAAATTAATGACAATAAAATTGGATACAAATCCACCGAAGAAGAACAGGAAGATCCAGCCTCCCACGACGGCAACCTGCGCCCAGTTTCCTTTACTTATTTCTGCCGCCAAAATGGCGTAATGTCCTGTTACGTTTGAGGTAAAAGAGAGAAATATTAATAGAGATGCTATATTTATAGTCCCTGCCGTGAAGGCAGTCAGCGTCCCCAACCTGATGTTGTCTCCCAATGTCCTGCTGTTACTATAATTTCTTAACATGATTTAAATTTTAGAGTGTTGTGTTGTTGTTTTTAGACCTCCACGAAGATCTCAGCAAGTCTTCCTCTTTCCGGAAGTCTTTCAGCAGTCTCAATTCTTATTTCCTGAGTCTGTAGATCTTTGCATTTTTTGATGTAAGGAGCAATGTCGAATTTTCCTTTTCCTTTGCTTTTTATCGCTGGAGAATAATAAGCTTCCTCAATATTTTCTGCATTCACATAATTATTGAAAGTCCTTTGAAAGCTTCCCGTGAAAATGTCGCAGACGATTTTATTGATAAGATGAGGATATTTATTTTTGATGATCCCGAAAGCGTCAACAAATTCCTGAGGCCTTATTTTATTAAAGATTGTACTCTTGGTCGTGAACAGAAGATCTCTGATAGAATCTCCCATCTCATAACCTGACACCAACAAAATATTGTATTGAATTTCTTCTTCTCTGGCATCTTTCTCTTTCAGTACTTTTTTCAATATATTCAAAGACTCAAGAGAGTAATCTGTGGCAATTAAAATTGTTTTGGTCATATCTTTAAGATTTAGTTTCGTGTTTATCTTTTTTGATACTACAAAACTATACTGACCAAATTAGAAGCTCTTTGGAACGGAATTAAAATGTGATTAAAGAGATTAGAATGAGATTAGAAAATTGTTAAGGGGAGTTAATATAAGTGAAATTGGTTAAACGCAAAGGCGCAAAATGAATTCGTAAAACCGCTTTAAGGCGCAAGGATTTTATCTCCGATAAAATTGATAGCGTAAATCTTGCTGAAAATCTTTGATTTTCTTGCGCCTTAATAAACATTCGTTTTATAAACTTTGCGCCTTTGCGTTTAACCAACGTTTGGAATATTAAATAATATCCTGCTGAGTACTATAGAAATTAGGAAAACGAATCTGAACAGTCGTTCCCTGATTCTCATGAGAACTGACAATTAATTCACCATTATGCATTCTCACAATGTTTCGGGCTAAGGGAAGTCCTATACCGTAACCTTCGTAGTTTTTTGTGTTTGAAGCTCTGAAAAACGGATCATAGATCTTGTTCATTTCTTCTTGAGGGATTCCGATTCCGTTATCTTTTATGATAATATAAACATCGGTATCAGAAGCTCCTAATGAAACTTTTACCTGTTGAAAATTAGAATACTTACAGCCGTTCTGAATAATATTAGTAACCGCCAGATGCAGCAACTGTTCATTACCCTGAACTTTTAATTTTTTAGGATTATCTGGCAACATACTTATATCCAGATAGATATTATTTCGAGTATCAATTTTTCTCAATGTCTCAATAACATCCCAAAGCAATTGATCAATGCGGACTTTATCCATTTTTTGGATCTTTCCATCAAATCCGGTTTGAGCAATCATTAATAAAGCCTTGATTTTTTTGTCTAATTTTTCGGCTTCATCTAAGATAATTTCTAATGTTTCCTTGTATTCAGCGCCCGTTCTGCTGATAGAAAGCGCCACATCAGCTTCACCCATAATCGAAGTTAAAGGCGTTCGCAGTTCGTGGGAAACATTTCCAATTAAATGATTTTGGGTCTCGAATGAGGTTTCGATACGGTTCAGCATATCGTTAAAGGTTTCTACCAATTCATTCAATTCTTTATTATCAGGCTGGGGTTCCAATCTTAAATGTAAATTTTCAGAACTGATATCCTTTACTTTTCCTGTGATTTTTAAAATAGGTTTAAATAAAGTTTTAGATAAATAAAAAGAGAAAATCATACTAAAGAACAGCGAAAGAACGATACAAGTTATTAAAGTTCGTTTCAAAAATCCCAAATAATAAACCACATAATGATTTTTCGCGGAAGCGATTGCTATATATTCTTTATCATCAGACTTAAAAGACTGCCCAATATAATAAAACTCTTTATCATTGTAGTTATCCTCTCCTTTTTTGACAATATTTTTGAAAAAATAGTCGGGGATATGTACTTCCTGAGAAATTTTCTTAAAGTTAGAATCTTCCGGAACAGCAAAAACATAATCTCTTTCCATAGGAAGTTCTTCATCGTTGGAACTATTCAGAACATAGTTTTCAGGAAGATCGAGATGATCTTTACTTTTTTCAATCTGAACAATTGTTGTTGTTCGGATTTTAAGCAATTCATAAAACCTCTGATGCGAAAAGTTGACAATCGAAAAATATACCAATCCACTGAACAGCAATATAATGGCAGTAAAAACCAACATTAAAAGCACCATCGTTTTGGTCTGATTTGTAACAACTTTATTAAACATTCATTAAGGCTTTTTCAGCACATACCCCATTCCTATAACGGTATGTATCAATTTATTATCCTCCTGCTGATCTAGTTTTTTTCTTAAATAATTGACGTAAACATCTACAACATTGGTTCCCAATTCATAGTTTACACCCCAAACGGCATCTAGAATTTCTGCTCTGGAAATCACTTTTTCAGGGTTATTGAGAAAGTATAACAGTAATTTATATTCTGTAGAAGTCAGTGAAATATCTTCGCCTGATCTGGTAACTTTTTTTGTATAATCGTTAACTATCAAATCTGAAAACTGGAAAACATGCTCGTTATCAACTTCAGGTTCAACAATTTCCTGAGCTGGACTGTTATTGCTTCTTCTTAATAATGATTTTACTCGGGCAACCAATTCAATAAACTTAAAGGGTTTTACCAGGTAATCGTCTCCTCCATTTTCCAGTCCAAGTACGATATTTTCGGAGGTTCCTAAAGCTGTTAAAAACAAAATAGGGACGTACTTATTCGTCTTTCTGATCTCTTTACAGGCGTCCAAACCATTCATTTCTGGCAACATAATATCCAAAATCACCAAATCGAAATCATTTGACTGCACCAGCTGCACTCCGGTACGACCATCAAAAGCCACCGAAACTTCATATCCATTTTCCTGCAATCCTTTTTTTATAAAAGATACAACGCTAGTTTCGTCTTCAATCAGAACAATTTTTTTCATTGAAATAAGGAATTTCACAAAAATATAAAAAAAGGATCAGAAAACTCCGATCCTTTTATTTCATATCAATTTAATAGTTTGTTTAAAAAATCTGATAAACAGGAACTCCTGAAAAATAACTTGAAAAGATAATTATCAGAATAATTTCAACTAAAAGGTAATCTTTTACAAAAGTTACATAAGCCAATTGGAATAAAAACAGAAATAAAAGTTTAAATATTATAAATAAGCTTATTTCTAAAGATGTATAATCCAATACAGGAATTACCACCACTACATACACCAAAAACAGTAAAAATTTAGATAAAATAAACATCAAAGCTGAATATCCTGAAATTTTTTCAGCATAAAATGTATTATTGGTGTACTTTCCGGCAAGATAGTTTTGATTAAGAGGAAGCAACGTTATAAATACAGCCGCAATGACTAATGTTTTTATTTCTCCGTGTGCAAAAAAAGCCAAAATCCATAAAACCAAAGCTATCAATTTCAAATTTTTACTGATAGAATTGCTCAAAAGGAAAAATTCTGCCTTAAATAAAGAGATCAAGTTAAATGATGAAACGGAAGCTATCGGGTGATATGTTCTTTCTTTTACTGAAGATATATTTTCTTGTTTTTTTGTCGTTACTGGAACTTGCTCTGTTTTTCTAACTACAGAATATCTTTTAAATAAAAATGATCCCAACAATACAATTATAAGTGAAATTGGAAATAGGTATATTTTACTTAACCAGCTTTTAGGATCGATAAAATTTTCAAACTTCACATATTGTACATCTTTATATTTTATCTTTCCTAGAATGAATGAATCTTTACTTTTAGCTTCTACATGAGAGAAATTATCCATTAATTCCTGAATTCCTGTGATGTCTAATATATGCCTAATATTGGTATTATAAATGAAAATTATAAAGACGAAATATAAGATATATTTTAAAAATTTCAAATCAACCAAATAATCGATCAGCACACAGACAGATGCCAGAAAAAACAGATATGGAACCGTAAAATACAAGAACGGAACCAGATATAAAGCTAAATTATAACTTTGATAATTGATCACAAGAATGATAATTTCAAGAATGAAGGCCAATATTGTAAGGTAAAAAAACAATGAAACAACCTTATACATCAACAATTGAAAGTTCGATTTTATTGATAATCGAAAATTAACGTAAGTATTATTATTAAGTTCTCTTTTTTTAAGATTTTGACTAATAAAAATTGCCAATAATGAGAATATCGCATTAATATATACTGGCGTCAGATTACTTATCCAGACTAAATTTAATCCGCCAGTATAGCTTCCAACAGTGAACGTGACATAATCTGATTTAGGATTTGGTATAATAAAAAATCCTAAAATCATGATAATGACTAAAATATATTTAAAATAAGTATGTTTAAAAAATAATTTAAGGTTATAAAGAGATATCAATGGTAATGCTTTCATAAAAAATCTTATTTCGCGAAATATTCAAATGCTTTTTCCAGATTCAAAGAGTTTTCCGACACAGAATTTCCTAGCCCGGAAACAGCTTCAGGAATTAATTGATCAACGGTATCAGAAAAACTTATTTGTCCGTTTCGGAGAACGATGATATTGTCGACATATTTTTCAATTTCATAAATGTTATGAGATGAAACAATCACAATTGAATTATCTGATATTTTTTTGATAAGCTCATAGAAATTTATTCTTTCAATAGGATCTAAAGCACTTGTAGGTTCATCAAGAATCAAAACTTTTGGATCATTAACCAAAGCCAATGACAAAGCAACTCTCTGCTGAGTTCCACCTGAAAGATTCTTCACGTTCGTATCTTTTGTATGCTGAATATTAAAAAACTCCAAAACATTTGGAATATTTTCCTTTAAAGTTTTTGAGCTAACTCCTTTCAACATTCCGAAATACATTAGGTTCTGCGTTACCGTCAGATCCGGAATCAATCCAAAATTCTGAGGCATATAGCTTAAATCTTTCCTAAGAATTAGCGGATTTTTTACAACATCCGTATTATTATAGCTTAAACTTCCGTTATGCGGTTTTGTAAGAGTGGATATCACATTCAATAAAGTTGTTTTTCCTGCACCATTTAGACCTAGAATACCATACACTCCTTTTTTCAGCGATAAATTGATGTTCTGCAGTATGGTATTATTGTTAATTTTATAATTAACGTTATTCAGCGATATACTCATTTCTTTTAAAATATTTTAATTCTAATATTAGTTTTGGTTGAAAGGCTATTACATTAAGAATAATCATCACGACTCCGAACGTGTAGAGATTAATAACTAAGATAATTATTATGTGTGTTATAATAATGTAAAGCAAGGCTACATTTTTTGTTATTTTGTTATAGATAAGAACAGGATAAAACAGTTCAAAAATGACAACACTGAGCGAAATTATTTGAAATAGAAAGGGAATTGTTGTTGCAATAAAGGCTGTAAGAATATTTACGTTTGTGTACGTGGAAACTAAATACCAGATCGCATCTCCTGTATACCAATTGTTTCCCATAGCTTTTCCTACTCCTGAAAAGAAATAAATCACACAAAGCTGCAATTGTAAAAGTCTTATTGCAAAGGAATATATGATTTTATTATATTTTGAATCAATACATAAAAACACATTGATGAAAAGCGAAAAGCTAATCATATAATCTGCTCCGTAAGAAAACGAGTAACTGCTCGCCACCAAAGCATTATGAATAATAAGAACGATTATAGCAAACACGAGTCTATAATAATTCATCAAAATAAATAAAAACGAACAAATATAAATGGCAATTACTATAGCTAAAGAATATTCGTATTGCAAACCAATTTTCTCAAGCGCACCCGTAATAAATGTTAATCTAAACTGATCATTTCTGATTAAAAAGTCATTAATCCCATAATTAATTACTCCATTTTTACTGTATATGTTATAAATATCAGGTAAAATCGACAAGATATTTAATAATCCAAAGGCGGAAATGGCAATAATGAATATGTTTTTCTTTTCTATATTCTTATGATATCCGAAAAAAAATATATTTATTTTATTTAGAACTGCATCCATATCAATTTTTATTAATGTTGTAAACCGTACTTTCTTCTATTCTGATTGGTTTTCCTTTTTGTATTTCATCCAAAGAAGGAAATTCTTTTTTCACGATAGAAACATCCATATGATTGATATTGGGATTAAGAGTAAATAATCTCACAGACATAGATTGAATAACTCTATTTCTAAATCCTTCATTCTCCAGCTGTCCACCTAATATGGTAAATACACTATTTATTTTAAATTTTGATTCAAATGTTTTTCCGGGTAAATCAACAGAAATATTGTTATTCCTGAAGACAATTTTAGTTTGTTTATTTGATGCATTTGGAGAATAATATTCATATCCTCTTTCTATACCTGTATAGTATGCGTAGTTTCTCATACTTGTCTGTATAAATTCAGGAGTATTAAAATATTCCAAATAATCTATAATTTTTTTTCCATACGTATTTAAAGATGAATACGTAGATGTTTTCCATGTTTTAATAATCTGAATATTTATTATAAACGATGAGAAAACATGAAAAAGCAGCACAGATATTAAAAAGATTTTTAATGTTTTCATAAGGCTATAAAAAAAGAGGCTAATAAATTATTAGCCTCATAGATTGAATAATTTGAAACAATTACTTTGATGCAGCAATTGTTGTTCCTGTATAAACATATTCCGAAGAAACAAATGTCCATTCTTTACCTTTTGTTACAGCCGCCGTAGATGCAGTGTTTACTGCTTGTACTGAAACTTTTTCAGATGAAACGTTTTGAGGATTAGCACTTGCTAATGTGAATGTACCTGCTGAGAATGCAACGATTAATGCTGCTGCTACTAAATGCTTTTTCATTTTAATAAATTTTTAATGGTTATTTTTCTAGTTTGTTTTTTCGGGTAGCCCCTTATGTTTTGTTTTTAGAGTCACAAAATATCAAAATCTCTCATAAAAGCGCTTTTATATTTTCTTATTGGACCAATTCTATGGATTCATTATTGGCACCAATCATTTTTTTTATTATTTCTTCCTGATCTCTTAATTTTTGTCCTAAAGTTTTACCTCCCTCACCCACTTCACTCAACTGTTCTGAAGTATATTTCATTCTAACTTGAGCTAATGGACTAGTCTTAAATTCTGTAAACATTTGAGTGAATTTTTGCTTGTTTACAGCAAGATCTTTTTTATTTTTTAATCTTTCGTTTAGGCTTAATTCATTGTATTTCTCAATGTTTTTGATACCTGCTAATTCCCATGAAAAGTTTTTATTTTCATCTTCAATTTTCACGATCAAACCTGGTAATCCGGAAAATTTATAAGGCCCGTCCTGAATTGGGATATCTGGAGCAAACCAAGCTATCCACTTTCTTCCCCAAGCCGTTGCTGTCGCCTTCTGAATCTTATATTTTTCGAATGAGCTTACTCCTTTTTCGTTCGAAATTTTCCAGTTTATTTTGTCTGTTTCAGGGTAAGTAATGTAGTCACTCAGTATTAAGTCTGTGTATTTTGTCTCATAAGTTGGATAACTCTTCTGAACCTTATACATGAACTTCGGATTCTTAAATAATTTTGATAAATCAATTTGTACACCCGTTGTTTTCATCTTTTCAATATTACTTTCAATCATTGAATCTTGAGATACTGACAAATAATCTCTATAAATAGATTTCTGTTTTGTAACATCTAAGATTGTCAATTCTTTTTCTACTCTTGAAGAATCTTTATTGGGTTTAAAAGAAAACTCATAAAAGAATCTGCGAGCTTGCCCATTAGCAAATACGTAAAGAATTATTAAAAGTATTGAAAGGTTCTTCTTCATTTTCAGGTTGTAATTAGTTTTTCTTTGATTCAGCCAAATTATATGATAATATTCACATATGCAAGAGATAAAATGATTTTTTTTAATAAATTTTTCAAATTTGTGATTTTTTATCATTATTTTATGTCACAATAAAATGAATTAAATAAAAATAAAAAAGAAACAAAATCCCTGTTTAAAAGCATAAAACGATGATTATTCATTTTAAAATAATTTTTAAATATCAAATAATTGTGATAAATATTAACTTTTAAATATTTTTTCATTTACTTTATAAACTATTTAATCAACAAATAGTGATTTTAATTTAATAAAACCATTCCTGTTTAATGTAAAAATAAAAGTCGGAAATGCCGAAACAGCGACTTAAAAAATTGAAGGTAGGCAGAATCAAAAATTTTAATACCATGAAAAAAATCGCAATCTTATCTTCAGTAGCTTTAGCTATGATTATTGGCTACTCATTCACCAACGGAAATTCAAACAAACTTCAAAAATTAGACACCAGCTCTACAAGCAAAGTAACATCTGTAAAAGAAAAAGAGCTGATCGGCTCTGTCGTTATTATTTTTGTAGTAGATGGAAGTTCTGCAACGGCTTGGCCAGGCACAACATTTCCTGGAGGTACATATCCGGGAACTGTTTTTGCTCCTCAAAGCGGAACAGAAACATCTCAAGAGACAAAGCTTAAAAACTTAGTGAAAAACTACTAAAATCTAATAGCCCATACTCACCATATGGGCTAATTTTACCATGAAAAAACAATTATACTTTACAATAAGTTTAGTAGTAATTTTTATTGTGTTACTATCATCAATAAAAACAACACTAGACAGCTATCACAGCTATTACAAAGACACAAAAAAAGGACAGCTCTCGGCTGCATGCGATAACATTTACAGCTTTAAGCCCTTACGGGTTTTCACCTCTTACACGGGTCTTGAAACGGGTTACGGGTTTTTCGGAACCAACGTATCAAGCGATTTTGCCCTTTCCTATGAACTATACGACTCTTCTAAAAAGAAAATTGCGCGTCATAATTTTAAACTTGATTCTAATGAAGGTAGTCTTAGATTCATGTCTATGAACAGATTATTTTTAGAAAGATTGACAGAAAGCAGCGATAATGAATTATTCAAAAAATACATCGAAATTGTAATGACCGAAATATCAAAATATATTTATAAAAAATACAACGGAAAATATTCCGTAAATCTTAAGGTATATCTATACAATTTCCCAAGTTTAAAGGATTACGCTAACGGAAAAGTACAGACAGAGCTATTTTTATTAGACGAAATGAATTACAAAAGATGAATAAACTATACAATTTTTTCAACACAGAACAAAAGAATCTTTTTTGGTTAAAATTTTTCCGTATCTCCATATCAATATTTATTATTATCCATTTTGCTGCCGTTTTACCGGATTTCAACAACCTGTATTCCGTTAACGATGGGGTGCTTTCATATAACGTTGTTGATGTATATATACCACAATATATAATCAATTTACCCAAGATTATACTCTATTTAAAGTCTTTTGGGATTGATTCAGCCATTACTATTTTAGGATTTAAAATCATCTTCGTTTTGCTTGCCTTCATCCTGATGTCTGGATATTATCAAAATTTTGCTGCACTTTTATTATTATTGATGCAGATCATTCTATCAAAAAGTAATATTTATTTCTCTTACGGAGCTGATTTTTTCACGAGCATGTCTCTGTTTTATCTAACCTTGATACCTTCAAATATAAATTCTGTTGGAATATCTCCATTAAAAAGATTATTCCAGTTTCATGTCTGTATCGCCTATTTTTTCGCAGGCTTCGATAAATTATTAGGAATTAATTGGTGGAATGGTGAAAGCATCTGGAAAGCTATTAATCTTCCTTTTGCCACCAGTACTTATGACATATCTTTTTTAGGAAATTACCCTATTTTACTAACCTCTATAGGTCTTGGATCCGCTCTTTTAGAATTACTATATCCATTCTTTGTCTGGAATAAAAAAACGTCTAATTTTTGGATTTCTGCAATAATAGTAATGCATATTGGTATTGCTTTTATTCTAAATCTGTACTTTTTTAGTGCAATAATGATTATCTGGAATCTAACATTCAAATTTTCATTTAATAATGAAAAGTCTTATAGTTTAGTAAATGTATAAAAGTATTAGGTACAAAAATAAAAAACCCTCCGTAATAAAATTACAGAAGGTTTTTAGTACCCCGGGCGGGACTTGAACCCGCACGTTCTTACGAACACAGGATTTTAAGTCCTGCGTGTCTACCAGTTCCACCACCAGGGCATGGAGTGGAGCGAAAAACGGGATTCGAACCCGCGACCCCAACCTTGGCAAGGTTGTGCTCTACCAGCTGAGCTATTTTCGCAAAACTATGTGCGGATGAAGGGACTCGAACCCCCACGCCTCACGGCACCAGATCCTAAGTCTGGCGTGGCTACCAATTACACCACATCCGCATTGTTTTGTTAAACTATATTTTTAAAGAGCTTGTTTCGTTTTTGTGAGTGCAAATATAGGACATTTTCCTTTACTTCCAAACTTTTCAGAAAAAAAAATTAAATTTTTTACATTTTTTTTCTCTCGTAGCACTTATTACGATTGATTTTATTACTTTTACATCGTTAATATTTACAATATGGAATTACAAGGAACGGTAAAGAAACTTTTTGATGCTCAGACGTTTGCGAGCGGTTTTCAGAAAAGAGAAATGGTTATTTTGACGCAAGAGCAGTATCCACAGCCGATAAACATAGAATTTTTATCAGATAAGATAAATTTACTAGACAATCTTAAGGAAGGAGAAAATGTAAAGGTGGGAATCAACATTAGAGGAAGAGAATGGACTTCTCCTCAAGGTGAAACTAAATATTTCAACTCTATTACAGGTTGGAAAATTGAGAAAGTTATGGATAATGGTTCTGAACCTACTCAGGCTTCGCCATCACAATCTGCATCTCCGGTTTCTAATGAGAATCCATTTGCTGGAGACGAAGACGATGATTTACCTTTTTAATTAAAAGATAACGATCAAATATAAATCCTGCTTTATCAAGTGGGATTTTTTTTCACAAAAAATGGTTCGATTAGACGAAAACGAAATTTCATTTCCCGATCCTGAGCTGTATCATGGCCATGACGGAATTATTGCTTTTGGTGGCGATCTATCTATAGAACGTATATGGTTTGCCTACCAATTGGGGATTTTTCCGTGGTATAATCCGGATGAGGAAATCCTTTGGTGGTGCCCGGATCCGAGATTTGTTTTGTTTCCTGATGAGTTGAAAGTCTCAAAATCCATGAGAAAAATTCTGGATCGTAATGTTTTTACCTTCACAGAAAACCAAAATTTCAGAGAAGTCATTAAAAGCTGTCAGGAAATAAGCAGAAAAGGACAATCCGGAACGTGGCTTTCGGACGAATTGATGGAATCTTTTGTTCAGCTTCACGAATATGGACTGGCAAAAAGCATCGAAGTTTGGCAGGACGGAGAACTGGTTGGCGGATTTTACGGACTACAAATTGGCAACGTTTTTTGCGGAGAAAGTATGTTTGCGAAAGTAAGTAATGCTTCAAAAGCAGGATTTATCCATTTTGTTGAGACTCATAAAAACAACCTTGATCTAATTGACTGTCAATCTCATACAGACCACTTAGAAAGCTTAGGCGCTAAAATGATTTCTAAAAAAGAATTTTTAAAAATTTTACACAAAAACAATGAACGCAGATAAAGAAAAATGGATTCTTTTAGCCATACTCAGTCTTATCTGGGGCTCATCTTTTATTTTAATTAAAAAATCTTTAGAACATTTCAATCCTTTTGAAGTGGGAGCATTGAGGGTTTTGATTGCCGGAATTATTTTAATGCCGATTGCTATCTCAAAATATAAATTATTTCCTAAAAAACATTTAAAGTGGTTGATTTTAGCCGCATTCACGGGTAACTTTATCCCAATGTTTCTATTTCCCATCGCGGAAACAGAAGTCAGCAGCAGTATTGCGGGAATTATCAATTCAATGATGCCTATTTTTGTGATTATTGTTGGGGCGCTGGCATGGAAGTTCGAAACCACAAAACAACAGATAATTGGCGTGTTTATTAGCTTTGCAGGAGTTTGTTTACTTGCTTTTGGCGGTGGTGATGGTACAACTTTTAAGCTTATTCCGATTCTGCTACTTTTATTGGCGACTTTATGTTACGCCGTGAGTACAACAACGGTAAAATCTAAACTTATGGAAGTTTCTTCCACCATACTATCCGCTTTTGTATTTTCTTTTGTATTATTTTTTCCGTCCTTAATTGCTTTAAGCTTTACAGGATTCTTTTCTGAATTTAATTTTTCGAAAGATAATTTAACCGGATTGATGTTTGTAAGCTTATTATCCGTCTTTGGGACGGGCTTGGCAATGACAATGAATTACAGATTGCTAAAAGTATCCACTCCCCTTTTTGCATCAACAGTAACTTTGCTAATGCCTATTGTTGCTATCATTTGGGGTATTTTAGATGGCGAAAAATTAACCATTTTGCAATTTGCAGGCGCAAGTATCATTATTGCCGGATTAATCTTTTTAAGGGCTAAACCTGCTATAAAAAAATAAATCCCGCATTGCTGCAGGATTATTTTTATGTATTCTGTCATTTCGACGAAGGAGAAATCTATTAAAAAAGATTCTTCGCTACATTTCTGAATGACACAACGTATTAATTTTTCTTTCTCACTTTGGCTTTAGCCTTTTTCACCTCATCTTTAATGTAAGGATATTTTTTCTGCATATCCGGAGCAAGAGTAGGGTCTAGGCTCAATGCCAACTGAAGAGATTCAATTCCTTTTTCCTGATTTTTAAGGATAAAATAACAGTTGCTTAGCTGATAATACAATTCTGCTCTGTTATGTAAAATTACTGCAGCGGTCAAAAGTGTAACCGTCTCATCGTATTCTCCCAGAAGCATCAATACTTCAGAATAAGCATACCAATTATAAAATCTTGAAGGTTCTGCTTCAACCAATTTTTTCAGACAAACAAGACTTTCTTCAAATTTCCCTGAATCAATTAATAAAAAGGCTAATCTTTTTTGATAATCAAGACTATTTTCATTCAAATGAGTCGCTTCTGTTGCAAAATGCAACGCTTCCGACATTCCGCCCATTTCCTCGTATAAATACGACTGCTCCATCATAGAAAGATAAAACTGAGGATCTTCTCTCAGTGATCTCTGGAATGAATTCAACGCCATAACAGGCTGTTTCAATGCTTTATAACACAAACCAATCTTATAAAAAGTAAACGCTTTCGTATATTCCAACTCGAGCATTTCCTCGTAAATTTCAATTGATTTTTTGTATTGTCCTAAAGCTTCATAACAAGCTGCTTTATTGGCATATACCCCAACAGCAGTTGAATTGATCGCCAATAAGTAATCAAATCCTTTTATGGCTTCATCATAATTCTTTCTGTTGAAATAGAACTGTCCGTATTCAAACCAAGCGGTTTCAGAATAAGCAAAATCATCTAAATATTCATTCAGAAAGGCAATTGCCTCCTCACTCTTATTCAATTCACTAAAGCAAATCATCGCGTTTTCCAAAGGATATTCATCCGTTGGGTCTTCTTTCAATGCTTTTTTGTAATGTTTAAGAGCGTTAAAAGGGTCTCCTAAATTCACATATTCATCTGCAATAAAATTGTGAAGAAAATTTTCTTCTTCTTTTAATTCTAATGCTTTTTTACAAATTTCAATGGATCTTTTAGGGTTTCCTAAATTCGAATAATACTTTGCATAGCAAACCAAAAAGTCTGTATTCTCCATAGATGAAGCCTTCAACTCATCGATAAGCTCTTTCGCAGCATTATACTCTTCCCATTCTAAAAGAACTTCAAGTTTTTTAATCTTAATGTCCAAAGAATTGGGATGAAGTTTAAGGCCATAATTCACTGCATTATCAGCATAATTAAAGTCGCCTAACTCCAGATAATAAACAATAATATCCTCCAACTCTTCTGTATCAAAGTAGAATTCATCATTATTTTCCATCATTTCTTCGAACTTTTTCACAAGTTCATTTCCAAAGTATTCTTCCAATAGCGTGTCTTATCGTCGGCCCAACGTCTGAATTTACTTGCAGACATCGACAAACTTCTTAAATTAATATTACTTCTGAAATTTACTATTTCAAAATGTATGCAAAGTTGCGAATTTTTTTCGACATACATTTTCGTAAATTTCTATACTAAAGATAGTGAAAAGAATACGAAGATGAAAGAATTGTGGATAAATAAACAGGAGTTATCACTAAATTAATATAACCACCCTTTTTCTGCTATTGATTTCGTTCTCCCAAACGGTTTCAATATCTTTTAAATAAACTGTTTCTGTATCTATTTTTAAATTTCCATCTGCTGCGGCCTGGAACATTTCGGGAATAATTTCTGTTAACAAAAGTTTAAACTCCTCAGGCGACCAGCTTCCCAATCCGGAACCGGAAATCTGAATATCCGTTCCTCTTAAAATCTGTGATGATAATTGAATTGTATCTCCGCTCATTCCTCCCACTGAAACCAATCTTGTTTTATGTGAAAAATTACCGTCACCCTTCAATGCAGACAATAGAAGTTCTACAGAATGTCCCCAAATGTAATCCAACACAACATCAATTGGGGTTTCTATATGAATTTCTTTTATCTTTTGCTTAAAATCTTCGTCATTTAATTGTAAAGAAACAGCCTCATCTGCTCCAAGATCGTAAAGAGAGTCCAAAACTTCTTGATTTCTTCCGGTAACAATTACTTTTTTAGCCCCCAATAATTTAGCAACCTGAATCGCTACTTTTCCGGTAATTCCTGTTGCTCCGTTGATCAAAACAGTTTCTCCCTGTTTTAGTTTTGTTTTGAATTTAAGTCCCATTGCAGAACCCATAACCGCGTTTGGCAAAGCTGCGGCTGTAGAAAAATCCAAACCATCAGGAATTGGAACGATAAATTTTTTATCTGCGACTGCTTTTTCTGCTACGGTTCCTTTTTTACTGAAAAAATATACTTTCTCTCCATTTTCGAGCAATCCTACTCCATCGCTTCCGATAAGTTTAGGTTGATGCTCTTCATTTTCGGTTGAATAATGGGTTCCGCTAGCTCTTGCTCTATCCAAATGTTTGATAGATGCTGCTTTTACGGATATTAGTTGTTCGTTTTCAGAACTTACTTCAGGATCTGGGAAATCTGCGTATTGTGGAATTCCTCCTTTTTCAAATACTATTGCTGCTTTCATTATGTTTAATTTTAATACAAATTTATTATGAAAGCGTTTCAGGAAGCAATAACATTTGTTATCAGTTGAGATTATTTCTCCTTTAAAATTTTGCTTTTTATTCTGCTGAGATGTACAGTCGTAATTCCCAGATAAGATGCAATATAATGTTGCGGAACTCTTTTGATAATGTCCGGCTTTTCTTTACAAAGATTGAGATATCGTTCTTGCGGACTTTCTTTAATAAACGAGAAAAAGTGTTTCATATAATCAAAAACCCTTTCGAAAACAGAATCCATAAATTCATTTCTCAACTTTGGATCTTCGTAAACTTCTTCCAAAATTTTATTGGCGGTCGGTTTATCTATTTGCCACAAAATACAAGGCTCAATTGATTCAAATGAAACCATACTCGGCAATCCTTTTCGAAAGCTTTCCAATGAAGAAAACATTGTATTTTCCATGAAAAACTGAAAAGTAATGTCTTTTCCATCATTATTGTACCAAGCTCTTACAATTCCTTTTTCAATAAAATAGGCATTTAATGAAATATCACCTTCTGTTAACAGAATTGTTTTAGCCGGAACTTCGATTCGAGTGAAATCCTTTCTGTATTTCCCCCAAGTATCTTTCGGGAAAGAAAATCTGTTTTGTAGATGTTCGAACATGTTGTAAAAAAGAACGAGACTAAAAGCCTCGTTCTTATAATTTTATTAAATCAAACTTTTGATTTTTGCAATGATATCATCCCCTAATTTATCCGCTTCTTCCTGAGATTTAGCTTCCGTATAAATTCTGATAATCGGTTCTGTATTCGACTTACGAAGGTGAACCCAATTGTTTTCAAAGTCTATTTTTACACCATCAATGGTAGAAACGTTTTCGTTTTGATATTCTTTTTCCATTTTAGATAAAATATCGTCTACGTTAATTTCAGGAGTCAATTCGATTTTCTTTTTCCCCATGAAATAACTTGGATATCCTGCTCTTAGTTCAGAAACAGTCTTATTTTCTTTTGCTAAATGAGTTAAGAATAAAGCAACCCCTACTAGAGAATCTCTTCCGTAATGAAGTTCTGGGTAGATAATTCCACCGTTTCCTTCCCCTCCGATTACTGCATTTTTCTCTTTCATTAAAGTAACAACGTTCACTTCTCCAACAGCACTTGCAAAATATTCTGAATTGTGGCTGTGTGCAACATCTCTCAATGCACGGCTTGAAGAAAGGTTTGAAATTGCTACACCATTTTTATTTTTCAATAAATAATCTGCAACGGCAACCAATGTGTATTCTTCGCCAAACATTTCGCCTTTTTCATCGATCAAAGCTAATCTGTCAACATCAGGATCTACAACAACTCCAACGTCGGCACCTTCTTTTTTAATCAATTCACAGATGTCTCCTAAATGTTCTTTCAACGGTTCAGGATTGTGTGGAAACTGTCCGTTTGGTTCGCAATATAATTTTACGGTTTCACAACCTAACTTATCTAAAAGCATCGGAATCGCAATACCTCCCGTAGAATTTACTGCATCTAAAACCACTTTGAAGTTTTTAGCCTTAATTGCTTCAACATCTACCATCGGTAAATCCAAAATCTGCTGAATATGAATATCAAAAGCATCGTCTCTTGTTTCATATTTACCTAAATCATCAACTTCGGCGTAATTAAAGTCTTCACTTTCAGCTAGAGCAAGAACTTCTGCTCCGTTTTCTCCGGTGATGAATTCTCCTTTTTCGTTTAATAATTTTAGCGCGTTCCATTGTTTTGGGTTGTGAGAAGCAGTAAGGATAATTCCTCCATCTGCTTTCAACTCAGGAACCATAATTTCAACAGTTGGCGTTGTAGAAAGTCCAAGATCAATTACGTTGATTCCAAGTCCTTGCAACGTTGCGGTAACCAATGAATTAACCATTAACCCAGATATTCTTGCATCACGGCCAATGATTAAAGTTAAATCTTTTTTGTTCTTATTATTTTGAAGCCAAGTTCCGAATGCAGAAGCAAATTTTACCACGTCAAGCGGAGTTAAATTATCATTTACTTTTCCGCCAATTGTTCCTCGGATTCCTGAAATACTTTTTATTAATGACATTCTTATTTTTTCTTAGTTTGTTTTAAAATTTTCTTTTCATCACCTTCCAGTTTTCGCTGGACTTTTTTAATATCTTCTAAAGCGGGAAGGTTTTCGGGTTTTATTCCTCTTTCTCCTAAGATTTTTCTTACCGCTAAATTGTTTTCAATATGCTCATTGGTAATCTGAAAATCGCCATTTAGGTCTTTTTCTACAACATTATGACTGGTTAATTCGGTTGCAAAATCTTTTGCTTTAATCGCTAATGTTGGAAGAAAATAAGCCAATGGTCGTGTTTGTGGAATACCCATTCTTTTTTTCATATCGTTTGTAGTGAAACCTCCAAATAAAGCTTGGTCACCTTTAGAACGAATTATTGAAAAACTTTTTTCATCAACACCTCTTTCATAAATAATTCCTGAGAGTTTCTTTTCAGTTTTTGATAATTTTTCTCTTGTAGTCACTCTTTCGACATCCAACAATCTCTTTTCAATAATTTCTTGTTTTCTTGTCTGAACAGCAAAATAAGTTTGAGCAAAAGCTATTTCAGATTTTGAAGAGTCTCCATTTTGGGCAACTAAATAGCAACCGTATCGAGTTAAAGCTATATCAGATATTTCTCTTTCAGATCCACTTCCCAATAAGACCATTTTCCCGATATCGGCAAAATGGTTTTGAACGTCTTCTCCAACATTTTCACAAGCCTTTTTCGCTTTTACAATAACCTTTAAAAAGTTATCCCATTTGGTATAGTTGAGAATTTTTTGTAAATCTCTAGCACTCCAGCATTCAATATTTTTATACAAATGTGAGGCATTTTCAAATTTTAAAAAGAGCTCTTCTATTAATTCTTTTTTCATTTCAATTGTGATGTATTTTTCACAAAAATAAATAAAAATTGAATTCTATAATTAATTTTTATTTTAATTCCGTACCAAAGATACTTATAAAATCGGAACCTTTTTTTGGATTTTATCGTAACTGTTTTTCACAACTTTTGGGGGAGCAAAACGATATCCTAAATAGATTAATCCGTAAGTATTGTTGTTTTGAATCCGAGAATCAGAATCCTGCTTGTAATTATATGACATTAAATTAAGCTTTCCGCCAAACAAAAATCGTTCGGAATTATAACCAATATGAATTCCGCCACCGAATTTCTTGGTGAAATATTTATTCTTTTCTTTTTCAGATTTAGAACCATTTTCCAGGTCTTCCTGATAACTTGACCATTTTCCGCCAACTCCGGCAAATGCAAAAGGTGAAATATTGACATTTTTGGTAACGACCCAATTGTAATAATAAGCAAGATTAGCTCCGAGATTAAATTGTGTTTCCACGCTTTTCAAATGGTCAATATCTTTATCTTTAAAAAAACTAAGATCATATTCTAAAGCAGGAACAAAACTTCCGTTGCTTTCTTTCTGCCATTCTCTCTGATAATAGATACTTTTTAATGAAAAATCTTTATTAAAAGAATAAGCGGTAATTCCGCCAAAGCTTTGAATCCTCAAATCGGGAAGCTGTAAATAGGGATCTTTCCCTTTTTGCCAATCGGGATCGAAATCCTGCATATTTTTCAGATAAAAACCCTTTGAATTTTTATAATAAATAGTCTGAATAAAATTTTTAGGAAAAAACCTGAATCTGATATCGGAATACGAACTTTCACCCTTCAAATGATTATCATTATTTCCGGGAATAAAGTTGGGAGCGAAGGAAAACGTCGCACTTATAATCTTGTAATCAATGGAAAATGAAGTGTTAATTTTATTATTAATAGAAAGTTTGGTTTTGGGAAATTCCTCGCCTTTGTAAACGGCAACATAATCTTCAATATTTGTATCAAAATTCAGTCTTATCATCACCTGATCTTCGTAGGAAATGATTTTGGTACTGTCCGGCTGTTTTTGAGCATTTGCAAAAAATCCTAAAAGACAACATAGCAGGAAGTGTGTTGTTTTTTTCAAATCAGAAATGTTTTTATTCTGGATGAAAATTACAACAATTTTCTTAATTTATTATGTTAAAACGAATTTAAGAGCAGCCACAATCTTTGTCGCATCCTGTTCTTTTTGAACTGAATTTTTTTGGTGCAAAATTCTTTCTCAAAATCTTAAATAAAGAATAGCACGCGAACGCAACTACAAGAAAGACAATTACATATTGAAAAATTAATGAGAAATCCATTATTTTAATATTTGATATGCTATCATCGACACAAAGTATGCCAAACCTGTCATCATTACCACCTGAAAGCCAGTCCATTTCCAGCTTTTGGTTTCTCTGTAAACTACTGCAAGTGTAGAAACACACTGCATTGCAAATGCATAAAACAAAAGTACGGAAACACCTGTCGCGAAATTGAATACTTTTTCGCCGTTGGGTTTTACATCATGTCTCATTTTATCGATTACCTTTCCTTCCGGAGCATCGTCATCTAAGCTGTATAATGTTGACATTGTTCCAACAAAAACTTCTCTTGCCACGAAACTTGTGATAATTCCAACTCCCATTTTCCAGTCGTAACCTAATGGTGCAATGGCTGGCTCGATTGCTTTTCCCATTTTTGCTAAATAGGAATGATCAAGCTTAACATTGGTTGCAACAACTTCGTTAGGGCTTTGTTTTGGGCCGAAATAACTTAAAAACCAGATAATAATACTTACAATAAAGATGATCTTTCCGGCTCCGGTTATGAATTCCCAAACTTTACCTAAAACCATCTTGAAATCGTATGCGAAAAGTGGTTTTTTATACGTTGGCAAATCCATTACCAAGTATGTTTTTCCTTGATTTTTAATGAAACCTTTAAGAATTGCAGCCGAAAGTAATGCCACCATAAATCCTAAAAGATACATTCCTAACAAAACCAACGCTTTATATTGAATTCCGAAGAAAGTTCCGTCTGAAATAATTAAACCGATAATGATACTGTAAACCGGAAGTCTCGCAGAACACGTCATGAAAGGCGTTACCAAGATGGTTAATAATCTTTCTTTTAAGTTCTCGATATTTCTTGTTGAAATCACCGCAGGAATTGCACAAGCCGTTCCAGAAACTAATGGAACGATGCTTTTTCCGTTTAATCCAAAAGGTCGTAAAAATCTGTCCATCAAGAAAATAACTCTCGCCATATATCCTGAATCCTCCAATAAATAGAGGAAATATAATAAAATCCCGATTTGTGGAGCGAAAACCATGATTCCGCCCAATCCAGGAATAATTCCGTTTGAAATTAATGAATTTAGCGGCCCTTCCGGAAGATGTTCTCCTGTGAAAGCTGAGAGCCAGGCGAAGAAATTATCGATCCAGTTCATCGGATATTCTGCCAAGAAGAAAACACTTTGGAAAATGATCAATAAAATCAATAAGAAAACAACATATCCCCAGAATTTATGAACAAGAACTTTATCTAATCTCTCTGTTAATAATTCTTTGAATTGAGGTCTTTTTGAAATTACATTGGCTAAAATCCTGTCAACATTTTGATATCTTCTAACCGTTTCCTGAACCTGTAATCTTTTAGGAACCAAATTTTTAGCCTCAGAATCACTCAATCCTTTTTTCATGGATTCTATTTTATCCACATCAACTCCTGAAGATATTGATATCCAAGCTTTATATTCGTTATCAAGACCTTTATCTGATGATAGTTTTTGGATAAAATCTTTGTGTTGGGTTGGTATTTCGAAAGAAGTTTTATCTGTTTTTAAAAATTCGTTGTTTAAAACAGCTTCTTTTATTTCTTCAATTCCAATTTGCTCTTTTGCGTTGGTTTGGATGATTTTAATTCCTAATGCATCAGAAAATTTCTGAATATCAATCGTAATTCCTCTTCGTTCAGCCTGATCAATCTGATTAACAACCAAAATCATCGGAACTCCCAGATCCTGAATCTGTTGAAAAAGCAACAATCCTCTTTTTAAACTTAAAGCTTCAAGAATATAAATAACTCCGGCATAATTTTTCTGCTCATCAATAAGAAATTTAGAAAAAATAGCCTCGTCTTCTGAACTTGGATAAATACTGTATGAGCCCGGTAAATCAACAACCTCAACCTCTTCATTCTTATAGGCATAATTCCCTGAATGGCTTGCTACGGTAACACCAGCATAATTCCCGGTTTTCTGTTTTTTGTTGCAAAGCGTATTGAAAACCGTTGACTTTCCTACATTAGGATTTCCGACTAAAAGTACCTGTTTTTTTTGAGTATCCTGCATCAATTCAATTCTTCAACAATGATAAAACTGCCTTCTTCTTCACGAAGAGCAATTCGGCTTTTTTCTTCTCCAAATTCCACATACATAGGACCATTAAAAGGAGCTTGATACAATATTCTGAAGGCTGTTTCCGGCAATAGACCCATTTCTATGATCTTACTCGGCATCTTCATTTGATCATCATCATACCCCAGAATCTTTCCCATCTTGTTTTTAGGAAATCCGCTCAATTTATGTAAACCCTTCTCTTTCAAAGCCTCATGTTTTGTAAATGCAAATATACGCTATTTAAATTTAATCTAAATAACGCATTTTGTTAAAAAAATAAACCCAAACGTATTGCTACACTTGGGTTTATCAGATATAATTTAGTTGATATGAATGCTTATTTTAAATCTTTTTCTTTTCCTACTTTTTCAACTGTTCCAACATTTAATTTACCATATTCTGGCTCAATAGGATTGTCGTTTGCATTATAAAAATCTTTATACTGCTTTTCCTGTTTTTTCATCATGTCTCCGATTGTTCCGTCCATTCCCGGGATAGATTTAGACATCATTTCCTGCGTCATCATTGGTCTTACCGTTGCAAAAGGATCTTTCTTGAAATCATTAAATGTTTTTTCAAACTTTTCTCTTGACAGAACGTTTACTTTTCCGCCTTTAGCCTGCATTAGATTTTCAATATAAGAGTATTCTGTATAATCTTTTACTTTTTTGTTTCCCTGTAAAACCCAAGAATAATTTTTTCCAGCATCTTCAATTTTCACAATCAGACCAGGAAGTCCGTAAAATTTATATGGCCCGTCCTGAAAAGGTAAGTCTGCACTAAACCAAGCCGTCCATTGTTTTCCACCGAATTCAGTAGTCGCTTTTTGAGTATTGTATGCTCCTATTTTTTGTTTTTCGTTTTCAATTTTCCAGTTAAGTTTCAAGTTTTCATCATAACCGATATTAGCTGGCGTAAATCCGTTTGCGATCTTGTCTACATACTGAATTTTCATACTTGGATAAATTTTATAAATCCTTGCAGAAATTTTCGGCGTTTTAATGGTTTTAGATAAATCTTTCATTATCCCAGCTTTTTGCATTGCTTCAATTTCTATTTTCATGATAGAATCCTGAGCAATCACTGTATAATCCTGATAAATAGATCTGTTTTTATCCGTAATATCCAAAATGGTAATTACCTTATCTGTTTTTGTAGAATCTTTTTTAGGCTTAAATGTTAATTCATAAAAGAAACGGTTGGCTGTTTCCTTAGAATCTTTTTCCTGAGCGCTCGCAAAAGTAACAAGAGCGATAAAAAATACTGAAAAGAACTTTTTCATTTTAAAATGTTTATTAATTAGTTAGCACTTGTACATTTTTGTTACACATTTTATTTGAATTTATTTCATCAAATCTTTTATATAACTGATTTAAAATAGTTTATAAGCTATATTTTTAAAATTTATGAGTTCTTTACAACATTAAAATCACTAAAAATCTTACCTTTAAATTACCTAAAAAAACAAAATTATATGGACACATTAACACAATTAAAATCAGAATTAGAAACCGAGTATCAAACGACAAAAAAGTTTATTGATCTCTTTCCTGAAGAAAAAAATGAATATGCTCCTCACGAAAAAAGCATGAAAATGATGCCTTTGGCTACTCATTTGGTGGAAGTTTTTGAATGGCCCAACACCATTTTAGCAACCTCCGAGTTAGACTTTGCAAAAGGAGCCTATCAACCTGCAAAACTTTCTACAAAAGAAGAACTTCTGAAAAAATTGGATGACAATTTTCAGGCAGGTAAACAAGCATTGGAAAATGCGAGAGAAGATGATTTAAATCCGAGCTGGACGATAAAAAATGACGGTCATGAATTAGCTAGCTGGAGTAAATATGCTGCTATTCGACATGGTTTAAACCAAATTACACATCACAGAGCTCAATTGGGTGTTTATTACAGACTGAATGACATTCCGCTTCCGGGAAGTTATGGGCCTTCTGCTGATAATCCGAATTTTTAAAGCTCGGAGAGCTACACTAAATTTTCTTATAAATAAAAAACCAACCTCAGTGAGATTGGTTTTTTTTATTTTATTTAAAGTTGAATTTTACTGTGAACATGAATTGGCTTGGTCGAAGCTGATATCTTGTGTACGTAATATTCGTGGTATTGATATCATATGTTTCGAATACTTTTTTGTTGGCGATGTTCATCCATTTAAGCTCAAAATCAATTTTCTTTTTAGCCCAAGTAAATTGATATGAAACATCATAGAATCCGTTATGGTATTTTTGATCGGCTGCATTAGTGTTTACCTGATCCCAATTGAATCCAACTGTATGGTTTTCGATTGGATAGAAGAAAAGTCCTAGATTATGAGTAAATCCTGTTCTTGTTGCACTAGAGTTTAACTCTCCAACACTTGTCTGTTTTGTTTTAGAAAGACTTGCGTTATAATCAATGCTCATCCAGCTGAAATACGTGTTATTAAACTTAATACCAAATGACTGACCATTGTTTTTATTGGTATAAGATTTATCATTTAAGAATGCATCAGATTCCGCAGTGTTATTGCTATAGCTAAGAGAAGCATTTGTTTTGAACTTTGGAAAATATTTTCCTACTTCTACACTATATCCATTATTTAAAACATGATTGTCCTGCTCTTTATATTTCATTATGGTATAACCACCACCATTGATTTCCGGATTTGAAATTAAGTTTCTCTTTGCATCAGAATATCTGTAATTAACGTTGAAGAATAAGTTATTCAATGGATTTCTATATTCTATTCTTGTTCCTGCAGATTTATTGTTATTCTCAGGAATTGGATTGTTAACATCCATCGCGCTTATTCCGCTTGGTGAAGTCATTAAGAATCCAGAATACGCTGTATTTATTTCTCCAAAATTATTATTGATGTTAGCATTTACCGAAGCTTTCCAAAAAGAAGCAAAAGTATATTGAGCAAAAATACTTGGTTCAAAAGTAACTTTATTTACAGATTTTGAAACATTTCTTAATGGATCTTCCGCCTTAATATTATTAGAATTTACCGGAAAATTAGCATATAACATCCAAGAATCATTCTTATAATTAACTCCTACGCTTCCATAAGGTGTAGCCGTTGTATATTTTAAATCATTATAATATGCCTCAGGCGTAGGGTTTGAAACATTAGGATTGGTAGATGGAATTGCTTTAATATTTGACAAATCTGAAACCATATCTGTACTTTTAAAATTAAATCCAACCTCCGGAGTAAACGTCCATCCTTTTACAGAAAACCCAATGTTTGCAGAATGATTGGCTTCAAAAGTTTTAAGTCTTAAGTTTTGTCTGGCAAAATCCGTATTAGCTACAGGATTAAATCCAGGAATATCCAAATAAGATGATGGAGAAACTTCCAAAGTCTGCTTATCTGTCTGATAGCTTACGTAAGATAAAAGATTTACCATTTTCTCCTTCCAAGGAACGATTGTACTTAATGAGTTTTGGAATGATGTTGTTGGAGACTCAACGGCTTCCTCTGCATTTCTCTGTAAACCAGTTTTAGCATCAGTTCTGTTTACCATTCCTCTGTCTGCATTCCAATATTGAGAGAAACTTGTGGTGTTTTTAAAGAATCCTTTTTTGGCATTCTTTGTAAAGATCAATTCTCCTTTTGCCTTATCTGTATAAAAATTATTGAAAATATTTGTAATATTAGAACTTCCTCCAAAGTAATCTCTTTGGCTGTAAGCTTCTCTTTCTACCGCATTATTGGTATAATTTGCATTTGCTTTAAGCTCCCATTCTTTTTTCTTATCAATATTGGTAAGATAGTTTGCCGATAAATAATGAACATTATTCATCAAATATCTTTTTACAGGAAGATCCGGAGTATCTGCATTTTCTACATTCAGCCAATCATTTTGGGATGCGTTGATTCGCTTACCTTCAAATCTGCTTCCGAAAGCAAGAATATTTCCTTCATTTTCCACCTGCTCACCCATGTTATTGGTTTTGTAATTAACTACCCATTGGCTTTTCTGACCGAAAAACATCGGAGTTAATTTCACATTCCAAAGCCAAGGATCTCCAAATCCTGTTCCTACTTCTCCTCTACCGGTCATGGTAACCGAATTCTTTAGTTTAATATTGATTGCTGCTGCATCAGAAGGAACTTTATCCTGAAGAATTTTTACAGGTTGATGATTTTCAAGAACTTCAACTTTCTGTACGGCATCTTTTGGAAGCGAGTTGTTGATTGTTCCGTAACCGCCTTCCATTAAATCTTTTCCGTTTACATAAAATTTATTGATCGCATTTCCCTGATAAAGAATCGTTCCGTCTGTATTCACTTCAATCCCTGGGATCTTTCTCATTACATCGGCCAAAGTTCTGTCACTTTTACTGTCGAATGCTTTAAGATCATAAGCGATGGTATCACCTCTTGATGTGATCATTTTGGTTTTAAGCTGTACTTCCTTTATTTCTGTAGCTTCAGACTGCATTTTAAAGGTTAAAGTCTGGTCACTGTTTGCGATCTGCTTTGTTAATGGTTTTTGATTAAAAGCTTTCACTTTAAGATCTACATTAGCTTCAGCTGAAGTGAACGTTACCTTATATTCTCCTTTGGAATTGGTGATTCCATAAGCTAAAATGGCATCTTTCCCCGGCTCTTCAACTGTTACACTTGCACTTGGGATTGCAATGCCGTCTTCATCCGTTATTTTCCCCGAAACCGTTTTCTGGGCAAACGTAAGCACCGAGAAAAAAAGCATCAGAAATAAGGAAACATTCTTTTTCATAATTTATTATTTGATTAATTAGTTAATGGTTACCGTTTTTTGTTACACTTCTCTAAAGATGTATTTTTATGGGAAAAGTTAAAATCACTTTATCACTACAAACATAGTTATATTTTTTTGAAAAAATTTTTAAATAAAAAAACTTTCAACAAAATCCTTTTATGACAATTGTATTTAAATTAATAATAATTTTTTGTAATAATAATTAAACCATAATTCTATAGAATAGTTCTTAATATCCACTTTTACTCCATTTTGCATATAAAATAGATGTTATATATTCGTACCGAATGAATTTTTATTCAATCAATTTGTGTTTTTGCCCTGTAATTCTTTTTACAGGGTATTTCTTTTTAATACCCCATGAATACTGCTTTGTTGAACATTCTTTTTTTTATTTATTCTAAGTATTTAAAAAAATGATTTGAATCATAGATTAAAAAAAACTTAAACTCAGCTTGATACGGTTTAATTTAATAATTTTGTAATATAAAATTTATAGAAATGGGAATTATTTTAAAGCCTATAGATGTTGTAGATGACATTTCTAAAGAAGATTTCTACGAAAAATATCTAAAACCAAGGAGGCCCGTTGTCATAAAAAACATGGCGAAAAAATGGCCAGCCTATCAAAAATGGACAATGGATTATGTAAAGGAAGTGGTTGGAGATGTTGAAGTACCTCTTTATGACTCAAAAAAGGCCGATCCTGCAGCTCCCATTAATACGCCTACTACCAAAATGAAATTTGCAGATTATGTAGACCTCATCCAAAGAGAACCTACAGATCTTAGAATTTTCTTTTTCGATCCTATAAAACATGCAGGTAAACTGCTTGAAGAATATATTCCACCAAAAGAGCTTATGGGAGGCTTTTTAGACAAGTATCCGGGAATGTTCTTCGGAGGTAAAGGCTCTGTAACCTTTTTACATTTTGACATCGATTTAGCGCATATATTCCATACTCATTTCAATGGAAGAAAACACGTCATGTTATTTGAAAATAAGTGGAAAGAAAGATTATATCAACTTCCGTACGCAACTTATGCGCTGGAAGACTACGATATTGAAAATCCTGATTTTGAAAAATATCCGGCATTGGATGGTGTAGAAGGTATCGATTGTTATCTTGAACATGGTGACACTTTATTTATGCCCACAGGCTGGTGGCACTGGATGAAGTATCTGGATGGCAGTTTCTCCCTTTCTTTGAGAGCTTGGGACAAATCTTGGGCGGTAAAAGCAAATTCTTTATGGAATCTTACGGTTCAGCGTAAATTTGACGACATCATGAAATCCAATTTCAAAAAGAAATACATGGACTGGAAAGAAAAAGTAGCCATCAAACGAGCTGAAATGGCTTTAAAAAGAGGTTTACCAAGATAAAATAAAAGACGTTTCGATTTGAAACGTCTTTTTTATTGTAACTATAAAATCCTGTAAATCGGATATTGTCTGAAAGTTTTCTCTTCGAAATAAGGTGAATTTTTATACACCCAATCCAACTGAGCTTCCCCATCGTCAGCAAATTTTTTATCCGAAGCTTTCTTGGCTTCAAATTTTTGCTTTAAATCTTTGTCTTTTTTCAATAATTCTGCAGCAGTATCTTCAAAAATATAGGCTGAATAATATTCTTTTTGAGCTAAAATTCCATCAAAGAAATTCCAATTAAAGAAAGAATCCAACGCTTCCGGTTCTAATGTTTCGATAATATATTTTACCCCATCCTGATTCGTTGGAACGATGTAATCTCCTACTGAAAAACTAAGTTTTCTATTCGATTTATCAACCGTCGTTTCAAAATGGGCATAATGACCTTCGTAAGGATTTTTTACTGTTTTAAAATCATTAATTTTATAAGATTCTACCGCAATTGTGCTGTCTTTTTGAAGCGGTTTCATTTGAATCTGATTTCTTTTAAACTCTTCAATCACTTTATATTGCGATTGTGGAATCACATAATATTTTGGAATTGTGATATAACCTGTCGGAACAGCAGTTGTAAACAGTTTTATTTTCTTTGTGAAAGGTTTATTTCTGTCATAAAACAATCTCGGCTTCCCCGAAATATCGCTTGGTTTGTATTTTCCTTCATATCCTTTAAAATCCATTGTAGAATATTTCGTAGAATCTATTTTCCAGCGGATTCCGTACTGTTTTCCGGCTTGATATTGCTTTAAATTTTCAATTCGAAGTTCTTTTATCTTTTTATACTCTTTATCTAAATTTTGAAGGTTGACGAGCATATATTTATAAGTCGCATCCACCCTTTTGTCATAAGGTTTCAGCATATGGGTTTCGGGAACGGTTCCTAGAGAATTAAACAAAGTCGTATAACCTGTAGAGTATCTCGGAGAATCCTCAAAAGATGCAAAACCAACCTCCGGAACATCACCGTGAATGTTGACATAAGGTGTACTTTCGTATCCTAATTTCTTTAAATCTTCAAGATTTTTAGCCTGATAATTATTATAAAAATATTCGCCCAAGACATTTCCCAATCGTTCTTTAAAAGTTGAGATATATGTAAAAGTATATTGATAATCCGCTCCATTACTCACATGATTATCAATAAAAACATCAGGTTTTAGCCATTGATAAATTTCCTGAAAACTTCGGGCATTTTTAGAATCTGCTTTGATGAAGTCTCTGTTTAGGTCATAATTTCTCGCATTTCCACGAAAACCATATTGCTCTGGCCCATTTTGATTGGCTCTGGAAAAAGAACCTCTGTTTAGCATTCCGCTCACATTGTACGCTGAAATGGCCGCAATCACAAAATTTTGAGGAGTTTTGATTTTCTTTGTTGCTAAGTCTCGCATCAACATCATTGTTGCATCAATTCCATCTGGTTCGCCGGGATGAATTCCGTTGTTGACGAAGAGAATTGCTTTATCTTTTCTTAATTTATTCAAATCTTTTTCAGGAAACGGATTGTAAACGACTACGTAAATTGGTTTTCCGTTATCGTCTTCTCCTTTTTTAAGATATTGAATTTCATTAAAGTTTTTAGCTAAATTCTGATAATAGGAATTCATTTCGTCATAAGTAATAGTTTGATTTCCATTTCCTTTTTCAAAAGGAGTCTGAAATTGAGTTTGTGCTAAAAATAAAGATGAACTCAGGAAAAATAAGAGATATTGCAGTTTCATTGAAGTGATATTTCAGGTTTCAAAATTACTTATCTTTTTGGAAAACTCGAAACATAGAAATTTTAATCCACTCTGTTTGTCATCCCGTAGGGATCTAGGCAAATTTATTAGAGATTAATTTGGAAAGATTCGTGTCTAGATTCCTACGGAATGACAAACTTTATGTTGAATTTATTTCCCACAGATTTCGCAGATTTACACAGATGATTGAGCATATTTTTTTATAAAAATTAAAACATAAACATCTGTGTAATCTGTGGGAACAATTATTTCAATTTAAATATCATTATTCCTTCCTTTTTCATTCGGGTATAAAGATGGAAGCGGATCGCTTTGCCAAAATTCTTTGGTATCAACATCCATGATGGATAAATTTCCGGTGAAAGCTGCTCCTGTATCAAGATTCCAGATATTGGCTTTGTTTACGGGACGCTTCATTCCTAAGTATAACGTCGGCGTATGACCAATGAAAATCTCGTTGTATAAAAGAAATCTTTTGGGATATAGATTGGAGTTTTTCGACAGCTTTTTATCCATTGCAACGGCGGTTTCCCACAAGGTTCTGTCCCAACGGTAGTTGCTTGAATAGACTTCCTTTTCAGGGCCATGCATAGAAGAATAACCGGCATGAATAAACAAGCGGTTTTCTTCGTCAACGTAATAATTTTTCATCCTCTGGAAAAACTCTACATGTTTGTCCAGATCTTCTAAAGAATAATCAGCATAACTTTCAACGGTACTTTTCCCTCCGTTGGATAGCCAAACGTTTGGCGCATCACCTAAAGAAATCCAATCTTCAGTCCATGCATCATGATTTCCTTTGATGAAAATACATTCCTGTTTTTCGGAAAGTTCTATTAAAAATTGGATGATCTGGGAAGATTCGCTCCAACCATCGACATAATCTCCGAGGAAAATTAATTTATCATTTTCGGTAACATTGGCTCTTTCAAAAACCTGTTGTAAAGCTTTCAATCCTCCATGAATATCGCCGATTACTAATGTTCTTTTCATTATTTTGAAATGTATTTTGCATCTACATGATCCGTCAGCCAAACTTCATTATCCGAAAGATAAAATTCGATTCCATTTTCGAACATCTCTTGGGTTTTAATAGTTAGAATAATTGGTTTTCCGTGGCGCATTCCAACGCTGGTGGCGGTTTCTTTGTCTTGACTTAAATGAACATGTTGGCGGCTTCTTTTTTCAATTCCTTTTTCTAGAATGGATTCAATATTGTTTTGAGCCGTTCCGTGATACAAAAATTCTGGCGGTTGCTGTGGAATTAAGTCCAAATTAATATCAATAGAATGTCCCTGATTGGCTCTGATTCTTGTTTTATCTTCATTAAAAGCAAAACGTTTTTTAGCGTTTGTTTGTACGATTTCATCTAATTCTTCGAAGGTAAAGCCTTCATAAGAATCTCTTTTTGATTTTGCGATTAATTCATCAACATTTGCCCATCCGTTTTCATCCAAATTCAAATTTATGAGTTCGGGATGATGCCTGAGAACATAGCTCAGGAATTTGCTTGTTTTTTTCTTTTGTTGTTCGTTCATGGTTTGTGTTTTATTTCATTAATTTGTTTTCTAATTTACTGCATAAGTTTTCAATATCCTCTTTTCTCACCAACTCAGCAACCCATTCTTCAGGAATATTTTCAAAACCATAATAAATCCCAGCGATTCCACCTGTGATGGCTCCTGTTGTGTCGGTATCTTCTCCTAAATTGACTGCTTTCAATACTGCTTCAGAATAATTTTCTGAATTTAGGAAACACCATAAAGCTGCTTCTAAACTGTGAAGAACGTAGCCTGAAGAATTTATTTCTTCCTCTTGCAAAGTATGTAACGGAGCCAAGTCATATTCACCTACTTTTAATTCTAAAATTCGGTGGAATTTATCCATTTCATTTTGAGAACAAATCGGATTCTGATCCAAAAAGTTTCGCACTTTTTCCTGCATTGTTTTATATGCGTCCCATTTATCTTTTCCTGTCAGAATTTCTAAAGCCAATTCCAAATAAATAAAACAAGCCAAAGCAGACCGAATATGTCCATGTGTAATACTAGAAACATCTTTCGTTATTTCAAAGCGCTTTTCAATTGGAAAATCTTTAATATAAAATAATAGTGGCAAAACTCTCATCAAAGAACCATTGCCATTATCAAACTCCGAGGTTCCGCCGCATAATGTTGGAGAAGTTCCTTTGCTAATTCTGTGAATCGCTTGTGAAGTAGCAATTCCAATATCGAAAACTCTTCCGTGTGGAGTCCATATTTCTGCATTATACCATTGTAAAAATTTTGTAGCCATATCCTCCAAATTATATCCTTGACAAAGACTTTCGGCAAGACATAAAGCTAAAGAACTATCATCGCTCCACGTTCCAGAGGGTTGATGATGCGTTCCCAAAGCTCTCATTTTTGTAACGGGTGAACGTTTCAATTGTTCACGGCTTCTAAATTCTACCGGAACACCCAACGCATCGCCAATACAAACTCCGAAAATTCCGGCTTTTACAACATTTTCCATTCTAATTTATTATAAAATTTATCACATAAATTTTCAATATCCTCTTTTCTCACCAATTCAGAAACCCATTCTTCAGGAATATTTTTAAAACCATAATAAATTCCTGCTATTCCGCCTGTGATGGCTCCTGTTGTATCAGTGTCTTCTCCTAAGTTGACAGCTTTCAATACTGCTTCAGAATAACTTTCTGAGTTTAGGAAGCACCATAAAGATGCTTCTAAACTGTGAAGAACATATCCGCTGCTTTTAATTTCATCTTCAGAATATTTTGAAATATCATATTTTAAAATTCTTTCAAACAATTTAATTTCATTTGGGTTAAAACCTTGAATTTCTGCATATTCCAAAACTGTTTTCTGAACATGATTATATGATTCTTTCTTATCTTTTCCTTTAATCAATTCAATGGCAAAAATCACATAAATACAACATGCAAAAACAGAACGAAAATGTCCGTGAGTAATTGATGAAACTTCCTTTATGGTTTGATATAGTTTTTCAATATTTTCCTCATCTTTAAGATAAAAAGCTAAGGGAAGGATTCTCATCAAAGAACCATTCCCATTATCTTCTTCAAAAATATTTCCTGAAAATTTTGCACTTTCTCCCTTAATCAATCTTGCAATCGAATGTCTTGTTGTTCCACCAATATCGAAAAGTCTTCCGTGAGCTGTCCAATGTCCGTATTTGTTCCATTTTACAAAGCTTTCACCTATTTTTTCTAAATCGTAACCTTTTGTCAATACTTCAGCAAGACAAAGAGTTAGAGAACTATCATCACTCCAAGTTGCTTTGGGCTGATTCCATGACATATATTCCAAATATCCGGTAACAGGAGATTTTTTTAGATCTTCTCTCTTCTTAAATTCCACCGGAACACCCAAAGCATCACCAATACAAACTCCGAAAATTCCGGCTTTTACAATATTTTCCATTAGGCAAGATTTAACAATTTATCGTACAATAATTGCATTCCTTTTGTTGCGGTTTCTTTCATGACAACAGCTCTTTGTCCGTATCCGAAGCCTGTTTCGTTGGGATTGATCACAATTAAAAGACAATCATCTTTGATGTCATGAAGTAACCCTGCAGCAGGATAAACTTGTAAAGAAGTTCCGATTACCAAGAAAATATCTGCCTCTTTTGCTTTTTTCGTTGCTTCTTTCATCAAGGGAACATCTTCCCCGAACCAAACGATAAAAGGTCTTAATTGCGCTCCGTCTTCTGCTTTGTCGCCAATTTTGATGTCCTCTTTTTGTTCGTAGATCAAACCTTTATTGTTGCATGAACAAGATTTTAACAATTCTCCATGAATGTGAAGAATATTTGTTGATCCCGCTCTTTCGTGAAGATCATCGATATTTTGAGTAATAATTTGAACATCAAAATGTTTTTCAAGATCTGCTATTAATTTGTGAGCATCGTTTGGATATACTTCATGGATCTGGCGACGTCTTTGATTGTAGAATTCCAGAACCAATTCTCTGTCTTTTCTCCATCCTTCCGGACTTGCCACATCCGTTATACTATGATTTTCCCAAAGACCATCTCCGTCTCTGAATGTTTTTATACCGCTTTCGGCGCTGATTCCTGCACCGCTTAATATGGTTAGTTTTTTCATTTGTTTTTTCTGTTTTTATTTTTAAACGCAAAGTCGCAAAGATTTTATTTAAAATTATTTTGCATATTTTCGTTCGCAAAGGCGTTTCACTTAGCAAATGAGCATTAATTTATTCTTTTAATAATTTTTTATAGATCTCTTCATTTTCATCTCCAAAACAGACAAAAATTACTTTTTCAATATTTTTTGACTGAAAATTTTTTACCTCATCAACTGCAATTTTTGCTGCCAGTTCTTTTGGAAAGCCATACACTCCTGTACTGATTCTTGGAAAAGAAATCGTTTTTAACTCTAAACTTTCTGCCAATTTCAAAGAATTTTTATAGCAATTCGCCAATAATTCTGAGCTTTCTTTTTCATTATCATTCCAAACCGGACCGACGGTGTGAATGACATATTTTGCGGGAAGATTTCCGGCTGTAGTTACAACTGCTTCTCCGGTTTTGCATTTTCCTTGTCTGTTTCTGATCTTTCTACACTCTTCCAAAATCGCATCTCCGCCTGCACGATGAATTGCTCCGTCAACTCCACCACCACCCAATAAGGATGAATTGGCTGCGTTGACGATTGCATCTGCCTTGATTCTTGTGATATCACCTAATGTTACTTCAATTTTCATGGTATTTAGTTTTAAATGGTTGTTCTACATTTTTTGTCCAATCTGGAATTGAATTTTCATTGCAACATAAAATACTTACTCCACCAGCCATTGCACAAGTTGTATCTCTGTCACCTAATGCTGAAACGGTATTCCAAAGACATTCTTCAAAATCGTTTCTGTATCTTGAAAGCATCCAGATGACAAGCGGAACAGTGTCTTGGGCAGTCATTTTGATTCCGTTCCCTAATGTTTTGACTAATAATTCAATACTTGGATTTCCATCTAAATATAAGGTTTTGTTCAATTTGCTTTTCATGTCAGAATCATTTAATTCATCCTGAATTTTTTGAATAAAACTCTGTTGATCAAATCTTACAATTCCTAAATTTTCCTGAACAGCAAATGCTGCTGCCAAAGCAATTGCTTTTGTTCCTTCTATTGCTTCTTTATTAGCATGAGTAACTTCACAAGAGAGTTCTGCATTAAGTTTAAGCTTATCTAAATCATCATAAAAATAAGCTCCAATCACCGAAGCTCTCATCGCACCACCATTTCCCATCGAGCCTTGTCCTTCAAATTTTGAATAAGAAACTTCTTTCCAATTCTCTCCATTTTCTACCTCTCTGAAATATTGATGCATTGATGGCCCATATCCTCTGTTTATATCTAAAAAATAGTTTTTTGTAAACTCTTCTGCCAGAAAATCCTGATTGATTTCTCCAAATTTTTCCAAAGACTTGAAAACAGCAATCGACATAATCGTATCATCCGTAAAATCAAGAGAAGTTTCAGGAAGAATTCTTTGATGAATATAACTTTTCATCAAATCTTCTTCCCCAAAAAAATTTTCTCCAAAAGCATCACCAATGGAAACTCCTATGAGGGATTTTGAAGCGAGTAAAAGTTTATCTTTCATGATTTTAACCTTAATTTATTGTTTAAATATTCATCATCAAAAAGCAATGGCTTTTCTTCGGGAAGAATTAAATTTTCTAAATCATCATTCAGAACAAATTGGTGTTGCTCATTTACAAAATCTGAAATATTTTCAATTAAAATAATATCTTCTTTAGCAAAAGAATGGGTAAATTCGTTTCTTAAACCAATTTGAATGGCTCTTCTTTCCAACTTCCCTCCAAAAGGATCGTGATCTGGATCCCATTGCAATCTCACCGAAGATTCTTTTATCTGATTTTGCCATTCTTCTCTGGAAATTTCCAATCTGTCATTGTACGAAGAATAGACTGCATTTTCTAAATATCTTTTGAAAGCAGACATTTTTAAATGTATTGCCAAAACGCATTCCTGTCCTTCTTTTGTTCCCCAGCCGTTTCGGTACATCATCCAAAGGAAGTTGGGTTTTATCCAAGTCATTCTTTCTAAACTGAATTCACCACCAAAATATTGATTTTTAACTGCAAATTCACCAATATTTCTTTTATAAGACTGATACACTATAATTTTTTCATCATTATATTGTGCCATGATATGATAGCCTTTTTGAGGCCAATCTTGTAGTTGTTCTTTATATTTTTTTAGTTTAAGTTTCATTATTTTAACTTTAAAATCAAGCTCTCTATTTCAATATTCACAGATTCTTTAAATTGATCTCCTATAAATACTTTTATCACTTCAATATTTCCAATGATCGCCTGATTGACCGTTTCTAATTTTTCTGATGGAACCCATAGTTCATTATGATTTCTGGCTCCGACATTTTGTGCAGGATATTTATTAATTTCTTCATCTAACACTTTAAATTTGGTTACAAAGCCGAGATAATTTCCTGCTTCATCTCTTGTATTCCATTTTTCTGCGATTTCGGAGGCATAATCTTCATCTAAAACTGGATAAAAAATAGGTTGCCATTCTAATCTTGGCGGAAATTTTTTGAAATTACTTTCTATAATTAAAATCATTTCCTTTTCTCCGACTGGTCTGTAAAGTGTTGTTGTTTTCATGGTTATCAAATTTTAATTTTATCTAAATTCAGACACTTTTCAATATTCTTTATTGTTCCACTTTTTCTTTTTTCATCTGTATTAAAATCAATTGCTAAAAAATGAGTACAGTTTGAAATTGCATAATTGTCTCTTTCTAAATCAGAAGTAAAGCCTCCTTTAATTTCCCATTTTCCAGCTTTTGTTTTAAATGTATTAGCAAAATATCTCGGTATTTGTCCAATATGAAGAATGCTTACCTTTTCAGATTTATCTTTTATATATTCCATCATTAAAGTATCAACTCCACAGAAATCTCCCATGATAAATTCACATTCAGAAAGATCAAAATGTTTTAACGGTTCAATATAAAACTGATTAAATTTTTCCCAAGATAAGTTTCCATTTCCAAAAACATATATTTTTTTCATCATCTTATTTGTTTTTAATACTCATCAATTGATTCTTTTAAAATCTTTTGAATATGGAGAATAAGATCCATACACCTCATCAAATCTCACATCAAGATTTTCTATCTTAAATTCCTCATCAATTTGATCAAGACAAGTCACAACCAGATTTTTCTTATTGGCAAAAATATAAGCTTCATCCAATTTCAGAGCATAATTTAATAAGTTATAATCCAAATTTCCAAAGCGAAGATCCTTTTGATATTCATTAAAAATACAGGTTTCTTCTTCATTATTTTTTAGTTTTATTTCATTTTCATTGCTCATCCAACCACTTCCGTGACGGGTTGAATAACTTCTTGTCACATAAAACATTTCTATATTTTCAATCTTCAATAATTTACAAATTTCGTAGGCATTTTTTGAAGTTGTATTGGCAAAAGTCACATTCGGGAAAACGCCATGATCCATATCCAATAAAATCCCCTGACTTCCTTCAAAAATAAGATTGTTAAATGAGTTCAGATAATTGTAACCTTCAATTTTCCAATCAATTGTATCAATCGCTTCTAAGAAATCCTGTAAAGCATTTTGAATTTCTTTTCCTTCTTCAAAACCATAATAATTGGCTATTCCTTTTAATTTTTCAATCAACATTGGTCTTGGACTGATCAAATCAACGGCAAATAATTTAAATGGACTTTCTTGTCTTTTCATCGTAGCTCCCACTCCTTTTCCACAGGTTCCGTGTTCTAAATTTTTAGTGTTTTTTCTGTTACTCAAAACATCGAATGGTGTCGTGACTTTTGCCAACGGATGAATATGCAGTTCAATATTTCCATCTTTCTGTTTCAATTCTTCTCTTTCATTCCATAAAAAAGTTGGATGAATGGTGCAATGTTCCGTAAAATAAGAAGGTAAACCACGCAGCGCTCCACTTCCAAAACTCGAGTGAATATGCTTTTTATCATCAATCATCACGGTGTGCGCCGCCTGCTGCCCGCCCGAAAACCGAATAACTACAGACTCAGGATTCTGCTGAACCAGAAAATCTGTAGTGATTCCTTTTCCTTCATCACCAAAACCTAAGCCTATAATTATTTGTGCAGTTTTCATTTTTTAAAACATTTGAATATTATTAAATCCTCCTAAATCTACAGATCTTGAAGACTCATTTTTATATCTATTGCAAACAATTTCTTTGATCACATTCGGAACTTCTCTGTAATCTTCTATCGACAAACAGTTTTGTCCTAACAGATCTTTCCAACCTTGATCTGCTCTAACCGCTTGATCTGAATGCAAAACACTGATGTGAAAAACTTCGTATTTTTTTTGAGCTTCTTTCAGCAATTCGGTATGTGTAAAAGTGTGTTGCCCCGTTCCCATAATTTCTCTAATCGCAGAAGCCGGAAGTGTTTTCAAGCATGGTTCATCACCTACCGTAAACAATAATCCTTTTTGATTTCTCTTTTCAAAAGCATCGGTTCTGGTGTGAAAGGCGGCAAAATACCAAGCTAATAAATAACTTTCTCCAGCATTTCCGCCACCTCCTGATTCAATATAAGTTCGTGTCAGCCACATATCCAATTCTTCATCTCCTGATTCAAACTGACCAACTTGCAAAGGATAACCATCACATTCATGATCACCGATTCCTAAGAATAAAAGTGCTGGATCAGGAACTCCGCCCTGGATTATTCCACCCATCAATTTTGGTAGCCCTTCTTTAATCAATTCATGAGGGATGTGTCCCATGCTTCCGGTTACGTCCAATCCTAAAATAATAGGAACTGAATTCGGATGAACCGCAGAATCTCTTGATTCTCTGAAAGAAATACCGTTAGGATTCATTGATTCATGTGCCATTCTTTTTGCATTCTGAGTGAAAATTTCACTTGCAGATTTTGATGCATATCCTTCTTTTCTCGCTCTGTCATAACGAGCGTCCATGTCGTATCTTGTACTTCCCATAACTAAAATTTTTTACCAAATAAATATTCAAATCTTTTTGTTGAAACTTCTAGTTGAATATTTAAATTTCTGATTGTTAATGATAATTCTATGTCTTTCTGAACGAATGCTTCCGGCTGAAAATCAGCAAATGTTAAACTGTTTTTGTCTAACGGACTGATGTCGACAAGACCTTCCTGTTCACGCTCCAGTCTTTTGATTTTCAGTTCAATGTCTTCAACTCGGCGTCTGTATATCAACTCTGAATCTTCCCCTATCGTTCGGGCCCGATCTTCTCTTATCTGATCATTGTTTCTTTGTAATGATTCGATAAATCTTGGTTTTAAATCTTCTTTCATGTTTTTAAATTCTTATTTGTGTTAATATTACACTAATTAAAAACTGCATAGTTTTGCCTTAATTCTTTTACGAATTATTTTCTAGAGTATATTACATCAGTTCTCAAAACATACTTTAAACCGCTGATTAATGTATTTCCTTCATGTCTTAAAGGGTGATGAAAAACCAATGCAGAACCTTTCTTTGGAGCAACTGTGAATAAATTTTCGAATTCTGTTTCTCCCCCTTCAAAATTATCATTTAAATAGATCATAAATGTGTAAAAACTTTTCTCATATTCATTTCTGATATAACTTCCATCACGATGCATTTTGAATCTTTGTCCCGGAGAATATTTATAAATTCTGAGCATTTCATTAAAATTCAAAACTTTATAGTTGTCATGGATTTGAGGAAGAAATTCAACTGCTTTTTGAAAAAGATTTTCAGCTAAATTATTATCAAAAAGCATTAATCTGTCATTGTTTCTTACTCCTTTATTCATTAGCTGACGGCCGTGCATATTGATTTTCGCTTCTTCAAAAACTTTGTCTTGCGTCAACTCAATGTAATGATCACATTCTTCATTTGTAAGAAAATTTTCAATTAAAAATATCTGTGGGTGTAATTCTATCTTTTTCATAATTAATATTTTGTGTTTAGTTATTGTGTTTTTACCCTCTTAATTCGTCTCTTACGTCCATTAAAGCAAATCCCAACAAATTTTCACCATTCCATTGAAGTGGGTTTTGTGCTTTTGGATCTGTTTCCAGCATTCCGATTCCCCAAATTGTATCGTATGGACTTGCTTCAACCAGAATTTTATCATTTGTTGATAGAAGAAAATCTTTGAATTTTTGATTTTGTGAAAACTTTAAAAGATTTGCTCTTCTTACGATCTCATATTTCTGTTCGTCCCAAAGTTGCGGATTAAAGTTTTTTACTTTTCTTCCTAAACTTTTTGCCTGATTTGGAGTATCTGATTTTAAAATTTTTTCTAAAATTTCATTATCATTAAATAATTTTGCTTTTCCAGCCATCATATAATGTTCGGCTGTTTTATATCTAATTCCATTTTCTTCAAACTGGAAAGGAAACCATTGACTGAAACAAGCTTTTGTAATCTCCTCTTTTACTGTATGTCCCCAGAAAAATAAGAATTCTATATTTTCTTTTTTCTGAAATTTTTCTATTGTATTTTGTAATGTGTATTTCATAATTGTGTCATTCTTACACAAATATAAGAAAGTCTGATTTTATCAGCCAAATTTATTTGTGTTTATTTTACACTAATTATATTAAGTAATTGATTTTCAGATATAAAAATTTATTTCATTTGAACACGAATGACGCAAATATTTTTCACAAATAGCACAATTGATTATTTTATATTTAAGTTTTGGCTAAAGCCAATGGATTGGCTATTCATTAAAAAACGGGCTAAAGCCCGTTCCTATTGATGTATATAATTTGTATTTTTTGTGAAAATATTTCTGTTAGCTTACATTAAAATATTTGTGAAAATTAGTGCAAAACATTTGTGCTATTTGTGTTTAGACCTTATTTAATTTCGAAATAAAAACCCTGTTCCTCAAGCTCTTTATACTTCTCCTGATTGAAAGTAAACAATTTTCCCGGTCTGCCGCTGCCTTCTTTTTTAAAGTTATTCGTTTCCTTAAGAAGTTCGTAGCTCATTATTTTCTTTCGGAAATTTCTACGATCGATTTCTTGTCCAATAATGGTTTTATAAAGATTTTCAAGATCTGAAAAAGGAAATTCTTCATTAAGAAGATTAAAGCCGATCGGCTGAAATTGAATTTTTGTGCGAAGTCTTTTTAACGCAATGTCAATAATTTTATCATGGTCAAAAGCGAGCTTGGGAAGCTTATTGACACTGAACCATTGTGCATCTTCGGCATCAGAATCTGCAAATAATTCATGATAAGAAGGGTTTACAAGCCCCAAATAAGCAATAGAAACCACTCTGTTTCTAGGATCACGACCAACATTGCCAAAACTATAAAGTTGTTCCAGAAAATCGGGTTTTATGCCCGCTTCTTCGTGCAACTCTCTTTTTACTGCGTCATCCAAATTTTCATCATCCAAAACAAGACCTCCGGGAAGTGCCCATCCTCCTTTGAATGGATCAATATTTCTTTTGATTAAAAGAAGTTGAAGATCTTTTTTGTCGAAATATCCGAAAATGACGGCATCAACGGCAACTTTTATATCCTGTAGTTTTTTTGGAGATTCCATAAATTAATTTGCGTTACGAATACACAAAATTACAATTTAGAATCATCAGTTTCAACATAAAAATAATAATTCTTTACACAAAAATTTTTATTAAATTTATAAACAACTAAAAATTAAACGATTATGAAAAATTTATTATTCGCAATTTCCACTGCTTTTCTTTTTATAACTTGTGATAAAGTAAAAGTTGATGTAAAAAATTCCGACAAAACCGATTCTTCCGTAAAAGAAGAATGGAAACCGGTAGATTCTGCCATGGCAACAAAAGCATGGATGGAGTTTGCAACTCCCGGAGAAATGCACAAAATGCTGGCAAAATCTGACGGAAACTGGATTGGTGAAACCACTACATGGATGGAAGAAGGAGGAAAACCCATTAAAAGCGTTTCGGAATGTACCAATAAAACAATATTTGAGGGCAGATATCAAGTAAGCAATCATAGAGGAAATTTTATGGGAATGCCTTTTGAAGGAATGGGCATTATGGGTTACGACAATGCAAAGAAAAAATTTGTAAGTACATGGATTGATAATATGGGCACAGGAATAATGTCCTCTACAGGTGATTGGAATTCTTCAAAAAAATCAATTGAATTTAGAGGAAAAATGACCGATCCCACAAGACCGGATAAGGACTGCGAAATAAGAGAAATCTACACTTTTATCGATGAAAACAACCACACTCTCGAAATGTATGGCCCAGATGCTAAAACAGGAAAAGAATTTAAAACAATGGAAATAAAATTTATCCGTAAATAATGAATAACCGCTTCAAATGAGGCGGTTTTTATTGAAATATGGTAAAATCACTGTAAACAAATAGTGATTTTACTTATTGATTTCCTGATAGTTATAATCAACTTTGGTGTATAAAAAGGAAGAAGCCGAAAACCTTAAAAGAGTAGGCAAAAATCTAATACACCTAAACCATGAGTCACACTATTAAAGGAAATCTTGCAGCCTATTTATGCGGTAGAGATTGTTCAGAATACCTTAGTCAGGTAAAAGTACGCATTTATCTTCCACGAGCGGATGTCAATATACCAGCTGTATCTTCTGCTGAGATTAAAGACACTTTTAGAGAAGTTAAAGATGAAGAAATCAAGTCTAAGCAAGACAGACTTCTTGCAGAAGCAGAAACAGATATGGAAGGGAATTTTTCAATTAAAATTGATGAAAGATATTCCCGTTCTGCATTAGAAATAGACTTTTATTGCGGATCTGTTCCACGTCCTCCGCTTCCGCCTAAAAAGGGAAAGGAGAGACAATTTCATATCACGACGTTTGTTCCTCAATGGAAAACATCAGAAAATCAGGAAAACTGGATCGCTAATTTCGCTTACATCATTCCAGATAAATGGTGGTGCTTAATCAAAGGACGCTATTTCGATGTTTGGACAATTTGCGGAGTATTAACAGACTGCAAAACAGGAAAACCACTTGAAGGCGTTTCAGTAATTGCAATGGATGCTGATTTTATCACCGATGATGAATTGGGAAGAAATACTACAGACAGCAACGGACATTTTAAAATTTATTATACTTCTGTTGAATTTAAGAAAACTTTTCTTTCTCCAATTATAAATATAGAAACAGATGTTGCGCTTCCCTTTGCAAGCGGTCCCGATGTCTATTTTCAATTAGAATATGGCGGACAACGGTTTGCATTAGAAACAAAAGCCGACCGACGCAATAATGTAGGCTATTGCTTATGTGTAAAACTTTGCTCAAAAGAACTCATTCCTGTAGATTCTTCTGTTCCACCTTCATTTACGCATTTTGGTCTTACTCAGCATATTCCGATTCAGGCTGGTATTAATTCTGCTACAGGAAAAACATTGGGAGGTTATGCTTTTTTCTCTTCAGTCAATCTTGTAGGAACAATCAGCAAAAAAATCAATATTCAGCCGATGGAATATCTTTTTGAATATCAGGAAGTAGCAAATTCGGCAGATGCCTTAAATCCTGCAGGATGGAGTCCAATCGTTCCCAATATGATTGATAAAACAGTGATCGGTTATCTATGGACATTTACAGGTGATCCTTCTAACCCGATTGCTTACGAACCTTATTTCATCAACGGAACAGGCACAGAAAAAACAGTCGCTTTCAACGGAAACTGGATACAGGTGCCACAAGATTCTAATTTTGCACCTCATGTAGACGCAGAAATATTAAAATTAAACACCGAAAAACTTACAGGAGTAACTTCAATAGATATGGCTATGCCAACGTCAGGAATAGGAAATGCGACGGTATCTGCGGCAAGACCTCATATCTCGAACAGATATTTTGCCATTCGTATGAGACAAAGACAAACAAATAATTCTGCTACAGAAGTTGTGGCAGGAACGTCTAAACCTATTGCTGTTTACAATGTTTTATATCAAAATGTCAATAAATACGGAAGTTGGGCTCATACAACAGTTGATAATCAATATATCGCATTGTCTGTGGATCTTGAAGAAATTATTTCCGGCAGCAGCGGATGTAGTAAAATCACAACAGATCTACACATAAAATATGGCGCAAGAAATGAAAATCTCGGCAGTGTAAGCCTTTCTATTGTAGGACCTCATAAACCCGGACAGAGTTTTGGATTTGATCCTATCGCTCTTATGGCAGCACCAGAAACATTTGGGTCTACTCAACTCGTATTTACACCTCATACAGACACGGTAGCTGACTTATTAGCCTGTGCTTATACCGTTTCTATTTCAGCGACAGCATTGCTGACTACAGGTGACAGTAATCTTGGTTCATACAATGATTTTGTATCCTTCTGTAAAGTTTAAAAAATAGTAATGATGGGTATTTTATCCTCTTATATTCTATAAAACTGAACATAGGATTGTGATTTACCCATCTCTTGCTTAATAAAATAGTTTCAAACTAAAACAATAGGTAAAAGCCGAAAACCTTAAAAAGTAGGCACAAAAACTAATTTATACCATCATGAAAACATTATTAAAAGCCATTATAGTAATCATCATTATTATTGGCGGAGTTTTGATCATCGTTGTCGGGAAAAAACCAATCCCAGAACCGGAATGTATCGTTTGCGGGCCCAATCTCGTGAGAATTTTAGGAATCGCTGAAGTAATCCTCGGGCTCGGAGCATTAGTCATCCAAGGAAACTTGGTAGAAAAGCAGAGAAATTTTTGAAAATAAAAAGACCGATAAAAATTTATCGGTCTTTTTTATATTAATCGTTTAGTTTTAAAACTGCCATGAACGCTGATTGCGGTACTTCTACTCTACCAATCTGCTTCATTTTCTTTTTACCCTCTTTCTGTTTCTCAAGAAGCTTTCTCTTTCTGGAAATATCTCCTCCATAACATTTTGCGGTAACGTCTTTTCTTAATGCTTTAATGGTTTCCCTTGCAATAACTTTCGCTCCCAATGCTGCCTGAACTGCAATATCAAACTGCTGTCTAGGAATCAGTTCACGAAGTTTTTCACACATCTTTTTACCTATGTAATAGGCATTAGAATCGTGAATTAATGATGATAAAGCATCAACCATATCTCCATTAATCAAGATGTCCATTTTTACCAATTTAGAAGAACGCATTCCGATTGGTGAGTAATCGAATGATGCATATCCTTTAGAAATAGATTTTAAACGGTCATAAAAATCGAAAACAACCTCAGCCAAAGGCATATTGAAGGTTAATTCTACTCTATCTGCCGTTAAATAACTCTGGTTTACAATTTCCCCTCTTTTCTCGATACACAGCGTCATAACTGCACCTACGAAATCAGATTTAGTAATAATAGAAGCTTTAATATAAGGTTCTTCAACTCTATCTAAAAGATTCGGATCAATCATTTCAGATGGGTTATTGATCAAAATTGTAGTTTCAGGATCTTTCTTTGAATAACCATGATATGATACATTGGGTACCGTGGTAATAACGTTCATATTAAACTCTCTTTCAAGACGTTCCTGAACGATTTCCATGTGAAGCATTCCTAAGAATCCGCAACGGAAACCGAAACCAAGTGCCGCTGAACTTTCCGGTTCGAAAACCAAAGAAGCATCATTTAGTCTTAATTTTTCAAGTGAAAATCTTAATTCTTCAAAATCTTCGGATTCGATTGGATAAATACCCGCAAAAACCATTGGTTTTACTTCTTCAAAACCATCAATAGCAGCGGCAGCCGGGTTTACGAAAGAGGTAATTGTATCTCCTACCTTTACTTCTCTTGCATCTTTAATTCCGGAAATAATGTAACCTACATCACCACAACTAATTGTTTTCTTTGGAACCTGCTTTAATTTTAAAGTACCTACTTCATCTGCTCCATATTCTTTTCCTGTTGCGAAAAATTTGATTTTTTCGTTTTTAGAAATACTTCCATTTACTACTTTGAAATACGCTTCAATTCCTCTGAAAGGATTATAAACAGAGTCAAAGATTAATGCCTGAAGTGGTGCATCGGGATCTCCAATCGGAGCCGGAATTCTGTTGACAATCTGCTCAAGCAAATCGTGAACCCCTTCTCCTGTTTTTCCTGAAACTCTAAGAACGTCTTCATATTTACATCCTAAAAGTCCCATGATTTCATCGGTAACCTCTTCCGGATTTGCAGATGGAAGATCTATTTTATTAAGAATTGGAATGATTTCAAGATCATTTTCTAACGCCAAATAAAGATTACTAATTGTTTGCGCCTGAATACTTTGTGCAGCGTCAACAATAAGAAGTGCACCTTCACAGGCTGCAATAGAACGGGAAACCTCATAAGAGAAATCTACGTGTCCCGGTGTATCAATTAGATTTAAAATATATTTTTCTCCTTTATATTCATAATCCATTTGGATGGCGTGAGACTTAATCGTGATCCCACGTTCTTTCTCCAAATCCATATCATCCAGTGTCTGAGACTGCAACTCTCTCTGAGTAACAGTATTGGTATATTCCAATAGCCTATCCGCCAAAGTACTTTTACCGTGGTCAATATGAGCGATTATGCAAAAATTTCGTATGTTTTTCATTTAAGAACCTTGTAATTTGCAAAGATAAAAAAAAGAGAGACAAATCCTCTCTCTTAAATTTTTAGTATGTAATTAATTTCAATTATTCATTCGAAAAATCATATTCTCCGGTTAAGGGATCAATTTCAATTTTCGAAAGACCCGCTTTTTCTATATTCTTTTTGGTTGAAGAAGCATCTATTACTGCTCCTATAACACCCCCAACGATACCTCCGATAAGTGCTCCAGCAACAGCCGCTCCAGCGTTATTTGTAGGAAACAATTCTTCTTTTGAAGATAAAACATAAAATTTATTATCCTCTTTTACCATTTCTATCAACCTAAAAGGAGTTGAACGATAAGCAACACCATTGTCTACGATCGCAAAAACATCATTAGTGTAAGTATCATAGCCTTTTATATTTGAAACTCCGGTTATGACACCTTTATTGTTTTTCTTTACTGAATAATCATTATTAGGCTCTTGCTTGTAAAAAGATCTATAGTCTGTGTAAACCCCATCTGTAAGCTTTTCAGAATTAAATAATTTGAATTTTCCTGAGATTACTTTTTCATAATCATTCAGTTCGCTTTCAGAAATTGGAAAATTTGTTATAGGTTCAGAGTAGGAATCTTTAATTAATGAACTTATTTCTAGTGAGATTTTGTATGCAATTGCTCTTGTAATATATGCATGATCATTTGGTTTATAGTCTTTCATAATATTAATTCGTTTAACGAAATAATATTTGTCATTTCTTTTAATAAATGTTACCATTTTAAGCTTGAGCTTTCCTATGACTAATTTTCCTTTTTGTTCATCACCGGCTTTTAATTCTTCCAAGATCAGCAAAAATTCTGTATTTCCGGGCGTTTTATTATCTTCCAAAAACCACTTTTGAAAAAGGTTTTCAAGATTTTCTTCTTCAAATTTTAGCTCATAAGGTTCTTTTCTGTGAGAAACTGTTCCGATAGTTTTATCATCCCTCCTATCAATTAAGGTAAGTGATTTAGCAATTTTGTTTTTATCCTTTATGCTTTGTGTAAGTTGTATGAATTGGGTTTTCTGGGCAAATACCATCCCTGAAAATAAAAAGAATAAGAGAATTTGTTTCATCATTTTATATTTTCCGCAAAAATAAGAATTAGTTTAAAATAAAAGACTCTCACAAAACGTAAGAGTCATTATTTTATTCATTCGAAAAATCATATTCTCCGGTTAAGGGATCAATATAAATCTCAAACATCTCTCCTTTTCTCTCCTTATTTTGTCTTAAACTTCGCTCAAAAATACCTACAAGTCCAATTGCAACACCACCATACATTCCTCCGCCAGCGCCACCACCAACACTTACAAAAACGGCTGAATTTCGGACAGGTAAAATGTATCCTCTGTTACTGACGATGTAAAATCCTTTTTCATTTTTATTTAATTCTAAAAATCCTGAGTATGTTTTCTTGTAAGCTTTTCCATTTTCTACATAGATAAACATTTCATTCGCTGAGATTTTATCTTTTTTACCGTTTTCTTCTTTTATTGCTCTTAAAACATTCCCTTTTTCGTTTTTCTCAAGAACATAATTTCCAATTTCCGGAGTTTGATTTAAAAATGCAGTATTGCTTAGGTAAACTCCATCCTTTAATTGTTCATTTTTATAAGCTTGAGAATTGTTTCTTACATATGATTCGTAATCTGTAAGATCATTCATTGTAACAGCATTTTCTACAGGTTTCATTGTATATGTTTTCTTCATAAACATTGCAATGATAACCGGAATATTCTTAACAACAACATCTGATATATTTTTATTCTTAAAGCTGTAAACCGTATCTTTTTTATATAAAAATCTGTAATTATCACCTTCTTTAAGGAAAGTTTGTGCCGAAAAATCAATATCAGCTTCTGTTTCTTTGCCTACCGTTTCACCAAGTGTCGTTTTTAATCTTTTTAAAATTAAAACCATTTCATGCTTTCCACCTTTATGGTTACTATCTGTATACCATTGACTTAAAAAACTATTAATCGTTGTCGGAAAAACAATTTCTTTCATTTCCTTATTATCGCCAAAAGGCATCTCTCCTATCTTTTTATCTTCTCTCTGATCGATTACTTCAAGAGATTTGTAAATATTTCCTTTAGGATTTGATAAATTCCCTCTCTCTTTAATGATTTCCTGAGCCTGCGAAAAGCCAAGGATAGAAATGAAAATAAATGTGAACTGTAAGATTTTTTTCATGTGATAAAAGATTTACTCAAAAATATGAATTTGGTTTAAAAATTAAACGACTCTCACAAAAAAAGATTTGTAAGAGTCGTCCAACATTAAAAAAATAAACTATTATGGTGATTGCCTTTGGCCTCCAGCATTATTGTTTCCGTGAGGTTTTCTTTCATTCATTTTATCTCTCATCATCCCCTCAGATTGAAACAGCTTCAAGACTTTCTGGCAAGGAATAACTTCCTGCATTTTATCTGCGTATTTTTTTCTATTATCTAATAATTTTTGTCCCACTTCAAAACTCTGCTGCAATTTTGCTTTTGCTTCATCATCAGATAAAGTTTCCGGGTTAAAATTGGAATTAAACTGACTTTTTATCTGTTTCTGGTTGTCAAGATATTCATTGTAAAGCTGAGTAAATTCGGCTTTATCACTTGCTTCAATATTAAGATTATCCATCACCATATTATTCCTGAACTTAGCAAGAAGAGCTTTTCTTTCTTCTGGAGAAAGATTATTTATTACCTCTTTTCTTTGTTTAGGGTCCATTTTTTTCCAGTCATAATCCGTTTTTTGGGCATTCAAGCCAAAACCATAAATAATAAAAAGTGTAAATAATATCTTTTTCATCTTTCTTTAATTATATAAATCCAAATAAACATCCTGAGTCGAATTGCTTGCTAATTCTGAAATTTCAGAGTTAGAAAACGAATCTAAATATTCATTCATTTGAGTTTCAGTTTTCTTAGAAACCGGCTTCACTGTTTTTGGTGTAGCCGTTTCTTTTGTTTCTATTTCTTGTGAAACTAAGCTTCTACTATTTTGATTTACAACTGTTTGATTGTTTTTTTCAACAGAAGTTAAATCTGATTTTAAAGTTTCATAAGCGATCTCGCTTTCCGACTTTGGTGCCTGAGTATCCGCAACATACTTTGCTCCGGAATTTCCAGCATCTTTTGCTGAATCATTACTTTGATTAAAAACAAAAGTAACCCCAAAGATCAATGCTAACGATGCAGCTACTGCATAAGCCCAATTCAGTTTAAAGATAGGCGCTTTTTTGGTAGCTTTTACATCATTCATTACTTTTTCCTGAATATTTTCAAACAAATTATCAGGAACCTTGTAAATGTTTTTACGTTCTAATTTTTCTATATCGAACTCTTTCATGTCTTTTGCGTCTCAAAAATTATTTCTCGTAATTTTCTTTTATATATTCTTCTATTTTCTGCTTGGCATAGTGATAATTTGTTTTTAAAGTCCCTACCGACATATCTACAATTTTAGATATCTCTTCGTAAGGCAAATCATCATAATACCGCATCATAAATACCAGTTTCTGCTTTTCGGGCAGACTTTGTATAGCATTCTGTAACAATGTCTGTATCTCTTCTGCATCACTTGATACGTTGTCTGCAACAAGATTCTGCATATAATATTCCGGGTCTTCATCAGTCTTCTGCATTTTCTTTAACTTGTTTACCTGCTGTAATGCTTCGTTGGTCGCGATCCTGTACAGCCAGGTATACAACTGACTATCATTTTTGAACTGATGAAAATTCTGATAAGCTTTAATGAATGTTTCCTGCAAAGTATCCTGCGCAAGGTCACCATCCACAATGATCCTTCTTATATGCCAATACAATCTACTTTGATAAGCATCCATCAACGCGCGAACTCCTTTCTCTCGAGTTCGTGGGTTTTGCATCAGCGTAATAATTTCCGCGTCCTTAATCTTCATAAGATGCTTTCATTGTTTTGGATTACAAAAATAATGGAAAGTTAAATTACTTATTCAATTTTTGATCCAAATATTGAAATAATATCAGATAGTTACGTTTTAAGTTTGAAGCCATAGGCAATAAGCGGATTTATAAAAACTTCAATCTTTGAACTTCCAACTCCCTTTTTAAACTCATCTTAAAATATTATCTTTGTTTTATGCAAATTGTAATTATCGGTTCCGGAAATGTAGCCTATCATCTGGCAAAAGCTTTTGTTCTGAATAACATTCCATTAGCGCAGATTTTTGGAAGGAACGAAAAAGATTTAAATGAAATTTCTGAAGAATTAAATATTCCTTACTCTACAGAAAAACTGGAAGATGCAGATCTGTATATTATTTGTGTAAGTGACAGTTCTGTAGAAAATGTTTCTAAATTAATCACTAAAAAAGAGTGTTTAGTTGTACATACTTCAGGTTCTTTACCCAAAGAAATATTAGTAGGAGAATACAGAAAATCAAGCTTTTATCCTTTACAGACTTTTTCTAAATCTAAAGAATTGGATTATGAAAAAATTCCTTTTTTCATAGAAACTGAAAACGAAGAGGATAAGAAAATACTTTTTGAAATCGCTTCAAAAATTTCCAAAAATGTGATGGAAAGTACGCATGAGAAAAGAAAATACATTCATTTGACGGCTGTTTTTGCCTGTAATTTTGTGAATCATCTTTTCTCAAGAGCGAAAGAAATTTCAGATTCTCAGGAGATTCCATTTGATTATTTTTTACCGTTGATTGATGAAACGGTTCAGAAAATCCATGAAATTGAACCTAAATCAGCCCAAACCGGACCAGCTGTAAGAAATGATGCACGTATTTTGCAATTGCATGAACAATTATTGAAAGACGAAAGTCTGGAGATCTATAAAACAATGAATCATTCTATTAAAAAAATGTATGAGTTATAAAGAGAAATTAAAAGATATAAAAGCATTTGTATTTGATGTAGACGGAGTTTTCACAGACGGAAGCGTTTATTTGATGCCTGGAGGAAATATGTCTAGAGTAATGAATGTCCTGGATGGTTATGCAGTCGTTAAAGCCTTAAAAAACAATTATTTAATAGGAGTAATTACGGGTGGAAATGATGAAATGGTAAAGCACAGAATCAATTATCTTGGAATTCAGGATTATTACCCAAAATCTCATGATAAAATGGTTGATTTTGAAGATTTTAAATCAAAATATAATCTTAAAAATGAAGAAATTCTAACGATGGGAGACGATCTTCCGGATATTCATATGATGGAAACATCTGCTATTGCAACCTGCCCGGAAAATGCCGTTCCTGAAGTGAAAGGAATTTCTGATTATATTTCGCCAAAACAGGGTGGAAGCGGAGCAGTACGTGATGTCATTGAGCAGGTAATGAAAGTTCAGGGAAATTGGCATGATGACAATACCCAATCTATTTAATTAATTGAAAATGAAGTTACTATTAGCATCACAATCTCCAAGGAGAAAAGAACTTTTATCAAGTCTGGGATTCGATTTCGAGGTTGTAAAAATAGATTGTGAAGAGATTTTACCTGAAAATATTGAAATAGGAGAGGCCGCAGCTTATTTATCTGAATTAAAGGCAAATGCGTTCAGAGATCTAGTTGATGATGAAGTTTTACTGACATCTGATACCGTTGTAGCCATTGATAATCAAATTCTTGGAAAGCCGAAAGATGAAGCTGATGCAAAAAAAATGTTGCAACAATTATCAGGAACAACACATCAGGTTTATACAGGAATTACCATTAAAACAATCAATAAAACAATTACAGAAACAGATGTTGCCGATGTAGAACTCAATGAAATTTCGGATGAAGAAATAGATTTTTACATTAAAAATTACAAACCTTTCGATAAAGCAGGAAGCTACGGTATCCAAGAATGGCTTGGAATGGCAAAAATTAAAAAACTATCAGGCAGTTATTATACCATCATGGGACTTCCTACCCATTTGGTTTACAAAATTTTGAAAGAAATATAAATATTTTCAATATAAAATTTTATTATTTTTACAAAATCATCAATCTTTTGATAATAAAAAGTAAATTGGCTAGTTATATTGAATAATGAAAAAGAACATTTTATTCCTTTTAGTGGCTTGCATCGTTCTCTCTTGCGGATCAAAACCCAAGAGACCCGATCAGCGATCAAAGTTCATGAAAGGGTTTTCCACATATTACAATACACTATTTAATGCAAAAGACGCGTTAAACAGTGAATTTACGAGTAGAGATAAGGCACATAAAGATAATTTTTATGCTCCGTACATTCCTATTCTTACCTACGAAGATCAACCTTTAGGAAGTGATCTTGGGCAATCTTCTGCGTTCGCTGAAAATACAATGAAAATTGCGGAAGTGAACAATTCTCCAAATAGAAATGGAGCAGGAAGAGCGCCCGGAGCTCCTCCAGGTGCACCTCCGGGAATGCCAGGTGGACCTAATGGTGGAAATCCAAACAGTCAATTGGAACAAAGCGGTCAACCTGAAAATAAAGGAGCTACTGTTTTGGAAATTGCTGAAGCAAAAGCTTTAAAAGCGATCAACAAATATTCTGTGATCAAAAACGGGGAAGAAAAAAATAAGAAAATCTTTGATGCTTATATCATTCTTGCGCAATCAAGAATTTATCAGAACAAATCTGTAGAAGCTCTGGATGCCTTGAACTACGTTTTCACTCATATGAAGGATGACAAAAGGATTCCTTTAGCTAAAACTTATCAGGCTGCAGCCTATGCTCAGCTAAAAGATTATCATAAATCTCAGGAGATTTTCGCTCAATTGAAAACTGAAGATATTAGTAAAGATTATAAAAAAATATCAAGTATTTACTATGCTGAAGCTCTTTTGGATGCAGGAAAAAAAGAAGAAGCGGCAAAAGAACTTGATAATGCCTTTGAAGTTAATACGAACCGAAAACTGAAAAGTAGAATTGCATTTTTAAGAGGTCAGGTTTTGGAAGGTTTAAATCAAAATGAAAAAGCAAGAGAAAGCTTTATGGCTGCCTACAAATACGCCAATGATTTTGAATTTGAAGTTAAATCTCAGATAGAAATCGCCAAAACTTTTAACGGAAAAGGTGACTATGAAGGTGCCAGAAAATATTTAGAAAATATCAGTGAAAAAGGAACCTACGGATCCAGAAAGAATGAATTTTATTACGCTTTAGGTTTAATGGCCAACAAAGCAGGTAAAAAGAAGGAAGCTCAGGATCTTTTCAAGAAATCTTTAAAGGAAAAGGTTTCAGATCAGCAGGTTCGTGGTTTGGCTTACTATGAAATAGGGAAGGATTATCTTGATAAGAACGATTACATCGGAGCCGGAAGTTATTATGATTCTGCGCTCGTAGCAATGACTTATGAGCCTTCAAAAGTGCTTTTGCAGGAACAGTCTATCAACATCAAGAAAATATCAAAAAACTATTATTTAATTAAGAAAAACGACAGTATTCTTTCTTTAGCCAAGATGTCTGAGCCTCAGAAAACAGATTTTTTCTCTAAACATATTGCTAAATTAAAATTAAAAGAAGAAAAAGAAGAACTGGAAAGAAGACGCGCTGAAAGAGCCAAAGGCTTTGATACAGGAGATTACAGCGCTAATTCTATATTTGCCAACAGCTCCAATTCTTTTGAAGATTTCGGTACTAGTTCAAAGGGTTTTTATTTCAGTAATACAGGAACTGTTTCTAAAGGATCTTCAACATTTAAACAAGTTTGGGGAGACAGAGCTTTAGTAGATAACTGGCGTTATTCTAAGAAAATGTCAACGATTGATGATATGAAAAACGAGGCGTTGGGCGTTACATCAGCACCTAATCCAAGACGTTTTGAGCCATCTTTCTATATTGAACAGATTCCAACTGATGTAGCTAAATTAGACCAACTTAAAAAGGACAGAGACACCGCTTCTTTAGGTTTGGGAATCATGTATCAGAATTATTTCACCAATACACCTTTAGCTACAAAAACATTGTACGATTTAGTAGATGTAAAACCTGAGGAAAAAGTGATGTTACAAGCTTTATATGAGATCTTTAACATGAATTATGAGAAAAATCCTCAGATTGCAGAAAGAGCGAAGTCAATTTTGTTAAAAGATTATCCATACACTTCATATGCGGAATTTGCAAGAAATCCTAAAAACAGTTCATTTGTAAAATCTTCCGAAGACGTTCAGAATGAATATAAAAAGGCGTATGCTTTATATGAGGCCGAGAAATTTGCGGAAAGTAAAGCAATCATAGATGCTGCAATTTTACAATATCCTAAAGATGCTTTAGTTCCTAAGTTTTCTTTATTGAATGCATTTAATACCGGAAAATCCAGCGGAAAAGAGGTAATGATCCTTCAATTGGAGCAAATTGCCTTAAATTATGGCAAAACTCCAGAGGGAATTAAGGCTAAGGAAATGCTTAATTATCTGAAGAGTGATCTTTCTTTCCAGGAAACTGATAACAAAGGAAATACCCTTCAAAAACCAGGATCTGCGCCAATGCAGCCAAACTCTCAGACGATTAATAACAATAATAATCCGGGGTCAGTAAATAATCAGAATAATGGGCAGGCTCAAAAGGCCACACCAACGCAACCTTCTCCGGTTGCCAATTCAGCTGCGGTGCTTTTAGATGAAAGCGCTCCGCCACCAACACAACCTGGCAATACACCGGGGCAGAAACCAAAAACTCAAGCTCCGGCAAAACCAAAATAAAATAGAAAAGCGAAGATTACTCTTCGCTTTTTTTATTTCGTTGTCTATTATTTAATTAAATAGAATCGGGTGATTTCTTTTTCTTTACTCCATGAAAATCCTTCAAATAAAACGGTTCGAAATAGGCAATATCTTCAAACTCTTTATTCTCAATTTTTTCTAAGGTTTTCTTAACTAAATACTGTGCAGAAGGATAGATGATATCATTAAAATCAGCATTTGGAAGCTGTATAATTTCCTGTGCTTTCTTTGCTCCGTCTCCTACAAAAAGTACTTTTTTATCCTTAAATTCTTCAAAAGAAGTTTCATCTAAAATTTTCGCTTCGGTTGGTGAGAGTTCTTTTCCGGTATTACCGTCATAAACGGCCGTATAAACCTCCATTCTCCTTGCGTCGATCAATGGAATGATATACTCATAGTTTTGGTTTAAAAAAGGCTCTATCATCGTCTCAAGAGAATTGATAGCGACCAATGGTATTTTCAAACCATAACAAAATCCTTTTGCTGATGAAGCACCAATTCTTAATCCCGTGTAAGAACCCGGGCCTTTTCCTAAAGAAACTGCTTGAATCTGTTTCATTGAAATTCCAGCTCCTTCCAAAGCCCATTCTACAAAAGTATGCAGACTCTCCGACTGCTTATAATTATCCGAAACTTCTTCGCAAACGCTCAATAGTTTTTCGTTGTCTGAAATCGCTACAGAACAGTTTTTGGAAGAGGTTTCTAGGTATAGAATTTTCATTTTTAATAATTAAATCTATCCATTATTTTATCTTTCTGACAAGGAAAAAGGTTGAATCTTATCAAGTGATAAAGTTTGGAATTATTTTTATTCTGCAAATTTATGGCTTTATTTCGATACTCTGACGGCTCCAGAGTTTCCAGACAGAATTCTTTTTCATCCAGATTTCCAGTAAAGCCAGTTTCATTTCAAAGCTTTGATCTTTGTATAAACCTGATACCTTGATTTTTCTTCTGATACTCGCGAAATTTTTATGTTTCTTAATCTCAGAAATTTCAATCTGTTTGATTTCTTTGTAAATTACTTTTTTGCTTGAAAAGTCTTTTTTAAAATCATCGAAATTCTGAGTCCAGCCGTTTGAATGACCGAAAGAAACATCAGAATACAAAATATCAATTATTTTATCATCATTATTCTGCATGTATTGATCCAAAAGCGAAATGCTTTCAAATAATTTTGCATCTTTCTGGCTTGTTTTTAAGCTTTGACAATTCCAAAAAATAAAGCAAAAGAGTAATAATAAAATTGATAATTTCTTCAAATTACTTCCTGTAAATAGTTCTCGGTTCAGCCTGAACAGTAGGATAGATTGTCATATCAGAAACACTCACATGTTTTGGAGCATTCACGCAATAAGCAATCGCATCGGCAATATCTTCCGCTTTTAAGGCTTCATATCCTGCATAAACTGTAGAAGCTTTTTCGCTGTCTCCTTTGAATCTAACTAAAGAAAAGTCAGTTTCTACCGCTCCTGGTTGAATATTGGTAACCTTAACTCCAAATTCAGTTAATTCTAAACGCATTCCTTCGGAAATTACATCAACTGCTTTTTTGGTAGCACAATAAACAACTCCGTTGGCATACGTTTGTCTTGCTGCTACGGAACTGATATTCACGATATGTCCGGAATTTCTTTCTTTCATTGACGGAATAATCATCTTAGAAACATATAAAAGACCTTTTACATTTCCATCAATCATAGAATCCCAATCGTTTGTATTGCCTGCTGAAAGAGGTTCTAAACCATGAGCGTTTCCTGCATTGTTAATGAGAACATCAATATTCTTCCATTCTTCCGGAAGAGAGTTGATAGCGTTCTCAACTTCTTCAAGATTTCTTACATCAAACTTTAAACTAAATATTTCGGTATGTTGAGAAAGTTCGGTTTTTAGAGATTCTAAGACCTCAGTTCTTCTTCCGCAAATAATAATTCTGTTTCCTTGTTTTGCAAAAAGTTCTGCTGTGGATTTTCCTATTCCGGAGGTTGCTCCTGTGATGAGTATTGTTTTCATTTTAGTATAAAAATGTATTTTAAATAATGTAAAATTTTATGACTGAAACTATTTAGTTAGCATCAAATGCTTCAAAAGCATCTGTTATATGCTCTATAACCAGCTTTCCCTTTTCATCCGGAAGAACTGAAATGATATCAAATCTTACTTCCTGATCCTTTTTAAATTCTTCCAAATAATGATTGGTTGCTGAAACTATTAATGATATTTTTCTTTTATTAACAGCTTCTTGCGGTAGATTAAAAGCATCTGTTGAACGAGCTTTTACTTCGATAACAATTATTAAACTATCTTTTTCGGCGATAATATCAATCTCTGCTTTTTGGTAACGAAAGTTTCTTATCAGAATTTTGTAGCCTTTCTTTTGTAGAAATTCTACAGCTAAATCTTCTGCCTTTTTTCCGAGGTCGTTATGGTTTGCCATCTTGAATTATGTAGTGGAAGAAAAATTAATTTTTTTCACAGATTAAGCTATTGTGTTTCTCATCGATGAAATCTAAGATACTTAAATGAAATTCTAAAAAAGACAACTCTTGTTCTGTTTTCAATAGTTCTTTATTAAAATACCAAGGATTTACATTTATTGAATATTTTTCCCCGGAAATATAAAATGTATAAAATTCATTTCCAATATCACTAGGTTCATACTGCTGTTTTTCTTTTTCTGTTAGTTCTGGATATGTCCTTTTTATTTCAAACCTTTCAAAAGATAAAAGCCTTTTAATATTACTTTGAATTACCATAGGAAGTTTCCCTTCCAATTTTTTTTGCGTCCTTAAAGATCTATAATATTCTTCGTCAAAAGGTCTATCATCTGGTTTTCTATGGTAGAAAATTTCAAATTTAAAATCAAAGTTTTCATAAATATATATGTCAATAGTTCTCAATTTTCCTGCTAATGAGGGAAAGTAATCGTATTCTATTAAAATATTTTCCATTTCTAAAACTCAACTTGTACCTTACTTTCAATTTTCAGTTTAATCTCGCTACCAATAATCAAAGGTCGGTTGTCTTTAATATGACCATTCGGAAAACCGAAAGCAACAGGAAATTTATATTTTGAAAGTCTTTCTGAGATCAATTTATAAGCAAATTCATCGAAGCTATTATTATATTGGGTATTCTCTTTTTCATCTCCCATGTTGGTCATTCCACCAACAATCAAGCCTGAAATTTTAGTAAAAACTCCGGCTAGTTCTAAACTCATAATCATTCGGTCTAGAGCATAAAAGTTTTCACCGATATCTTCGATGAATAAAATTTTATCTTTAAAATCAAATGAGTATTTCGTTCCTAGAAGGGCATAAATCAGGGCTAAATTCCCTCCAACCAATTCTCCCTTAGTATTTCCTTTTTTATTAAATTGATTCGGTTTTATGATGTATTTTGGAGCTTTTCCTTTTAAAACATCAAAGATCAAATCATAACTTTCGTCTGTAACTCCAAAACTTGAAGTTTTAATCGTCTGTCCATGAATGGAAGCAAAACCTTTCTTCAACAAATAACTTTGGATCACGGTATTATCAGAATATCCAATATACCATTTCGGATTTTCTATAAATTTGTTAAGCTTTAGATGCTGAATAAGATGCTGACATCCATATCCACCTCTGGAAGCCCAGACTGCGGAAGTTTCTTTGTCATTTAAAGCCCAATTGATATCTTTTATTCTTTCCTTTTCTGTTCCGGCATAGTTGTAACCGTTTGAGAATTTACTATAAAGATGTTCGCCTAAAACAGGTACAAAACCTTTATTTTTAATCATTTTTATGCCTGCTTCAAGTTGAGAAGTATCTACAGCTCCAGCAGGGGAAATAACAGCAATTTTATCGCCTTTTTTAAGGGATTTTGGAAAGATTATTTTTTTCATTTGTTTTTTTGATATTTTACTTCAGTTTTTTCTGCTTCTTCTAATCGCTTATCAAATTGATTGAATTTTTTAAAGCTCTGTAAAAAGATAAAGAAACTGAAAAGTATAAGAATTCCGCCAACGATTCGTCTGATCTGATTGGCTAATTTTTGTGTTAATTTATCGTGGAATTGTTTTGCCAAAAAGATTTTAGCAAGATCAATACATAAATACGTTCCGATCACTAAACCGATATAAAGGATAAAATTACCCGTATCCGGATATTCTTTTCTCACTGAAATTACGGTAACCAACCAGAAAAGGATAACTCCGACATTCAAAAGATTGAAGAAAAACCCATTCATAAAGGTTTTAAAATAATTCTGACTGATGATTTTTTCTTCACCCGGCATGTGCATTTTGGTTTTCGTGACCATCATCACAATTCCGTATACGAAGATTAAAATAGAGGTGACCCTATAAAATCCGGGATGCTTGTCTATTAAACTCACGAGGTCTGCACTCGCATAATACGCCGCAATAATGCACAACAAATCTGCTGTAATTACTCCTACATCTAAAGCCAAGGCGTGCTTAGGACCTCTCGAGAAGCTGGTTTCTATTAATAAGAAAAATATTGGTCCGATAAAAACAAGACTCAACATGAATCCTAAAATAACAGCAGAAAGTACTAATTCAAACATTTAAAAATTGTTTCTCATCCAAATTTAAAAATTATATTTCTATTTGTCGATAAAATCCAATTCTTTTAGGTTTTGAAACTCAATTTAGAAGCTTTTTCCAAACAAAAAAGACTACAAAATTTGTAGCCTTTTATAATATATTGTGATATTTGTTTAATCAATTTTCTTCGTCCGAACAATTTTCGTTGTAAATAAATTGATAATCTTTTCTAATTTTTAATCCAAAAATTCCTCTTTCAAAAGTATAGATAATTTGGTTTTTAAATAACATTCTTTTATAATCAATAAAAAAACTTCTTGTCATATAAGAATATTCATAAGCATTATCACTTAGATAGATATAAGTAGTTTTACCTCTTTCATGGCTATTCCTTCCACCAACTTCTGCAATCATATTTGTATAACAGTATGTTTCCTTTGTAGGATTCATTCCTGTCAAATAATTAATAAGAAAAAATGCATTAATTATCATCGGAATAGTAACTCCAAAAAAATAATTTCTACCTAAAATTCCTACTTTTATGATATTTTTCTTAATTAAGATATGACTTATTATGTACAGTAAAATAATAGCTGCTACAAACCAATAAAAATTAAGAACAGTTTCAAATATAACTGTAACAAGTAAGATAAAATTAAGAATACTAAAAACTATACATTTATCTATTTTAGTCATTACTAATCAACGATCTTAAAGTCTAATTGTTTTTGAATCAAATTAGCTTTAATCACTTTTATCTGAACCTGATCTCCCAACTGATATCTTTTCCCTGTTCTAGATCCGTAAACAGCGTGAGTTGATTTATCATACGTATAAGAATCATCCATAAGATCTCTTAATTTAATCAATCCTTCTGCACCGTTTTCAGGAATTTCTACCCAGAAACCGAATTCAGCAACACCTGAAATAACACCACTGAAAGTCTCTCCCAAATGTTTCTCCATGAATTTCACCTGCATGAATTTGATAGAATCTCTTTCAGCATCAGCTGCCAATCTTTCTCTTGAGCTACAATATTTTGCTTTCTCTTCAACTTCTTCTCTACTAGGAGATTTTCCTCCATCCAGATAATGTTGAAGAAGACGGTGAGCGATCAAATCCGGATAACGACGGATAGGAGAGGTGAAGTGAGAATAATAATCAAAGCCTAAACCATAGTGACCGATAGGATCTGTAGAATAAACAGCTTTACTCATACTTCGCATCGCTAATGTTTCAACCATATTTTCTTCGCCTTTTCCTTTTACATCACTTAGTAATTGGTTTAAAGATTCTGCTACTTTTTTGGTATTCGCCAAATCCATTTTATATCCGAAAGTAGAAACAAAATCTCTTAAAGCTTCTAATTTTGCTGGATCCGGATCATCATGAATCCTGTAAATGAATGTATTGTTTGTAGGCGATCCTTTTTTAGATAATGAAACGAATTCCGAAACCTTTTTATTCGCTAAAAGCATGAATTCTTCAATCAAATGATTCGAATCTTTACTTACTTTAAAGTAAACTCCGATCGGCTGATTATTTTCATCAAGATTAAATCTTACTTCGCTTCTGTCAAACGTGATTGCACCTTGTCTGATACGTTCTGCACGCATGATTTTTGCTAAATTATCAAGAACTAAAATCTCTTCCGTATAATCTCCTTCTTTATTTTCAATTCTTTCCTGAGCTTCCTCGTAAGTAAATCTTCTGTCGGAATGAATTACCGTTCTACCAAACCATTGTTTCTGAATTTCTGCGCTGTCATTTAATTCAAAAACTGCAGAGAAAGTAAATTTATCTTCGTTTGGTCTAAGTGAACAAACATCGTTACTTAAAACTTCCGGTAACATTGGAACAACTCGGTCAACTAAATATACCGATGTAGCTCTTTGATAGGCTTCATCATCCAAAATAGTTCCCGGAATTACGTAATGAGAAACGTCTGCAATATGCACTCCAATTTCCCAATTTCCATTATCCAATTTTCTTATAGATAAGGCATCATCAAAATCTTTTGCATCTTTTGGGTCAATTGTAAAGGTCGTAATACCTCTCATATCCCAACGTTTTGCAACTTCTTCATCAGTGATTCTTCTGTCGATTTTATCAGCATCTGCTTCAACTTCCTCAGGGAATTGATAAGGCAGACCATATTCCGCAAGAATAGAGTGAATCTCAGTCTCATGCTCTCCAGGAGCACCTAAAACCTTGATAATTTCACCTTCAGGATTTTTATCACCAGGTCTCCATTCTGTCATTTTTACAACAACTTTATCACCATCCTGAGCACCTCCGAATTTACCTTTTGGAATAAAAATATCAGTGTTGATCGACTTTTTATCACAAACAACAAATCCGAAATCTTTATGCGTAACAACCTGTAAAGTTCCTACAAATTCTGTTCTGGTTCTTTCCAAAACCTCTAAAACAGAACCTTCCATTTTCTTTCCTTTATAATTATAGGTGACGATTAAAACTTTATCACCCTGTAGCGCATCTTTTACATTTTTCGAGTGAATGAAGACGTCATCTTCAAGACCTTCAACCCTTACATAGGCATTTCCTGACTGGTTAAAATCAATGGTTCCGGTTAAAGTTCCTTCAATATTCAGGTTTAATATGTATTTTCCTTTCTCAGTTTCCTTAATTCTTTCAGAACCCTGAAGTTTATGTAAAGCCTGAATCACAAGCTCTCTCTGTCTTGGATTTTTATAATCAATTCCGTCTGAGATCTGCTTATAATTATAGATCTTCGTAGAATTTTCAGTCATGAAACGAAGGATCAACCTGCCGATTTCCATCAGCTTATGATCATTTTTCTGACTTATATATTTTTTCTTTTTTGGCATTTTTTAATTTTCTTTATTAATTATTTTTTGGTTTTAAAAAATCATTATTAAAACCACTTTTTTCTTTAAAATCATCTAAAAATCTATTATATAAGATGATTTTATTTTTTGTTTAGTTTAAACAACTACATCAATTTTCCTTCCGTTTTTATAGTTGGATTTTTGTTTTGTATAAATTTAATACAAATATGGAGAAGAGGGGAGAAAAACCTTCTATTAAATATCTGTTAATATTATATAGGTTTTGAGAAATAAGTATGGAATATGTTCTCTATTCAACACGCAAATATACAAAATAAAAAATAAATAAGGCTTGCAATTTGATTTACAAGCCTTTATATGTTTAGCAAAATGCTATTTTGTCAACTCTGCCTTGGTGTCTGCCACCTTCAAAATCTGTAGAAAGAAATTTATTTACTATTTCAATAGCTACCTCTTTTGAGATGAATCTTGCAGGAATCGAAATCATATTCGCATCATTATGCTGTCTTGCCAAACTTGCAATCTCGGGCATCCAACAAAGAGCGCAACGAATTTTCTGATGTTTGTTCGCCGTGATCTGAACACCGTTTCCGCTTCCGCATAGAAGAATACCCAGCTCATTTTCTCCATTTTCAACAGAGGTCGCTGCGGGGTGTACAAAGTCAGGATAATCCACACTGTCTGTGGAAAACGTTCCAAAATCCTGAACATCAAAGTTTTCTGATAAATAGTTCTTAACAATCTCCTTATACTCGAAGCCAGCGTGGTCTGCAGCGATAGCAATTTTTCTTTTCATAATTCTTGAATTAAACTTTTTTAGACATATTTCCACACAAATGTAAGTATAATGTGGATAACTCTTGAATTTTTGGGGATTAATTGTGAAAAGCCTTGTGGGTAAGTGTTGAAAAAACATCTGAAGTAAATGTTTCGTAACATTAAAAAAAGTTGTAATGAAAATTGGCTCCAAAAATTTTAACACTTTTTTTCAAAAAGTTTACTCAGAGATTTCTTCAACTTTTCCATAAATCAGTTATTAATAATCGGAATTGGGGAAAAGTTATCCATATTTGTTAGTAACCAACCGAAAAATCAGATTAACAATGGATTATAATGTAAATAAGATGTTAGTAGCGTAAAAATTAAGTGTTATAAAGTATTTCAAAAAAACTTATCCCCCAAACTAACAACACTCAACAACAACTATCATTCTTTTTTTTATAAAGAAGAAAATATTGTTGATAGGTGAGTGATGGTTCTGCGAATAACTTTTCTGAAAACTTTTATCCGGTTGGAGCTTTTCAAAAATTTTAAAATCTTACATTTGTGAAACGAAAATTCAACAGAAATTTATGAAAACAATCAACGATTTCAATTTTAAAGATAAAAAAGCTCTGGTAAGAGTGGATTTCAATGTTCCGCAGGATGATCAGCTTAAAGTTACAGACAACACAAGGATCGTAGCCGTAAAACCAACGGTTGAGAAAATTCTCAATGATGGGGGTTCCGTAATTTTGATGACACACCTTGGGAGACCCAAAGGAGAAGTGAAAGATGAGTTTTCTCTAAAACATATTCTTAACGAAGTCTCTTCCGTGCTTGGCAGAGAAGTAAAATTTGTAGAAGAGTCTATCGGAGAGAAAGCTGAGCAGGCAGCTGCAGATCTTAAACCGGGAGAAATCTTATTATTGGAGAATCTACGTTTTCATAATGAAGAAGAAAAAGGTGATGAAGGCTTTGCAGAGCAACTTTCTAAGTTGGGAGATGCTTATGTGAATGATGCTTTTGGTACTGCACACAGAGCTCATGCTTCTACAGCAGTCATTGCAAACTACTTTACTTCAACTAAATTTTTCGGTTTATTAATGGCTAATGAACTAAAAGCTATAGATAAAGTTTTGAAAAGTGGTGAAAAGCCTGTTACAGCTATACTTGGTGGATCTAAGGTTTCAACTAAAATTACCATTATAGAAAATATCCTTCCGGCAGTTGATAATTTGATCATCGGAGGAGGAATGGCATTTACTTTTATTAAAGCTCTTGGAGGAAAAATCGGAACTTCATTGGTTGAAGAAGATAAATTACCTCTTGCTCTAGAAATTTTAGGAAAAGCTAAAGAACATAATGTAAAAGTTTATCTTCCGTCTGATACGATGATTGCTGAAAGTTTCAGTAACGACGCAGAAAGAAAAGAAGTAGATATTTACGAAATTCCTGAAGGTTGGATGGGATTGGATGCTGGTTCAAAATCCAGAGATCAGTTCAATGACGTTCTTTTGAATTCAAGAACAATTTTATGGAATGGCCCGATTGGAGTTTTTGAAATGTCAAACTTCTCAGCAGGAACTGTAGCGCTTGGAGAAAGTATTGCTGAAGCTACAAAACTTGGAGCTTTCTCTTTAGTTGGAGGAGGAGACAGTGTTGCTTTTGTAAAACAATTCGGTTACGCAGATAAAGTGAGTTATGTTTCTACCGGTGGTGGAGCAATGCTTGAAAGTCTGGAAGGTTTAGAACTTCCTGGAGTTGCTGCGATCAACAAATAAAATTTTTTAAAAATATATTTTAAAGTCTGCTGAATCTATCGGCAGACTTTTTTTGTTTTCTGATTTTTCAAATTCTTAAAAATTGCAATTTTTGAGAAATGGTCAAAAAATGGCTTTCAGAACTATATTTAAAATTAAAAAACTGGAATTCTTAAGGTATTTGGACATTATTTTGAATTAGAGCTTAAAAATGTATGTTTTTGAAAGAATTTTCTTTTTGAAACTCAATTTTTCATTGTTTAATTGAATTTCTACTCATTTTGTCATTCCATAGGAGTCTAAACTTAAATTTTATTTTCATAGGCGAGATTCTTACAGAAGAGTAGAGGAAGGGAGATAGAGAATTATTTAGCAAAATGTTTTGACTGTGCTCTAAATTGAAATGCTCATATTAGGGTGTAGACTAAATTTTTTTCCAAATTTGATTTTAAGGTGATTGGAAAATTATATTTTCAAAATTTTTAAAAGCCTAATTACTAAAAATTAAAATTATTTTATGAGCTTACTAATATGTTATCAACAATTTTAATCGAAATTATTGGAATTTTCCAAAATTTTCTCTTTTCAATAAAAAATGACGGAAAAGTTCAGAGCGGGAGAGGAGCTGGAAAAATAAAAACTCAGGAAAATATCCTGAGTTTTTATTTTTCTTAATCGAAATTGATGAAAATTGACCTCTATAAATGCCTTAAAAATCGATTTTCTACTTTTTTTCGATAATGTATATCAAACTTGAAAATTCGTTAGAAAACAGTGCTTTTACGTTAGAAATCGTTCCGTAGATGGTTGCTTTTAGCCAAAAAAGAGGAGATTTCTTGTATTTTTCGCTCAACATAGAGATATAATAGGAATCTAAAACCAAAGGTTTGATTTTTCTCATTTTCCAATTTGGTTTCTTTGAAATTAAATTTTCCATTCCGTTTTTAGAAAAGTGATAGATGTGTCTCGGTACATCGTAAGCTGCCCAATATTCTTTGTAATGTTTTGCATCATAAGAAGTAGGATTGGGAACAGCTATAATTAATAATCCTTTTTCCTTTAATTTTTTATTAAAGATTTTAAGCATTTCATCCTGATTTTCCACGTGCTCGAATACATGCCATAAAGTAATTGCATCTAAACTTCCATCTTCAATTAGATTAATATTATCTAAAATTTTAGCTTTTGTAATTTTACTTTGAGCTGCTTTTCTGGCATCTGAATCAGGTTCAAAACCTAAAGTTTCAAAATCATTTTCTATATATTTTACAAATTCTCCAGCACCGCAACCGTAATCTAATACTTTAGAACCTTTATTAATTCTATCAATAAGGATCGTTTTTTTATACTGTAGATTGAAAGATTGTAAAAATTTATATAGCTTTTCTTTTAAACTTCCGGAATCCTGATGGTGAGAAATATAGTCTTCACTTTCATAATATTTTGAAATATTCGATGGAATAGGGGAGGTCTTGAAGACTCCTTTTGTTTCTGTTTCTTTAATTTCAAATACTTCCTGAGAAAGAAAATGATCTTTAATTTTCATTTAAATAACTTCTTTTAAATTAAAAATTAAGATATTTAAAAGATAAAATAACCTCATAAATACCTTAATTTTTGTCTATATTTTATAGATGTTTCACGTGAAACATTTCTTGATTATCGTCCTAAATAGACCATTAAAACATTGACATCAGCAGGCGAAACACCACTAATTCTTCCTGCCTGAGCAAGGGTTTTTGGTCTTACTTTAGTCATTTTTTGTTTTGCTTCTGCAGAAAGGCTTGATATTTTTATATAATCAAAGTCTTCAGGAATCTTTACATTTTCCAAACGATTAAGCTTGGCAACGTTCTCTTTTTCCTTTTCTATATAACCTTTATACTTGATATTTACCTCTGCCTGCTCTCTTACTTCATCGTCAAATTGAGAAGTAAAGTCTTTAATAACATCTATATTATCTAGTTTTTCTAGTGTAATATTAGGTCTTGTAAGGAACTGTGCAGCTCTGTAAGCTTGGTCTACAGGGTTGCTTTCTATGCTTTCAAGGATAGGATTTATAACGCCTGGCTTTAAAGAAGTTTCTCGTAAAAAGGCTTCAAGTTGCTCACTTTTAGCTATTTTCTCATTAACTCTTACTAATCTGTCTTCTTTTGCTAAACCTAGTTTATATGCCTTTTCAGTTAGTCTGATATCTGCATTGTCCTGTCTTAAAAGAAGCCTGTATTCGGCTCTGGAAGTGAACATTCTGTAAGGTTCTTCAGTACCTTTTGTGATCAAATCATCGATCAAAACACCGATATAAGCTTCATCTCTATTAAGAATAAAGTCTTCCTTATCGTGTACTTTATTGTGAGCATTTATACCTGCAATCAAGCCTTGTCCTGCTGCTTCTTCATACCCTGTAGTACCGTTGATCTGACCTGCAAAGTATAGATTCTCGACTAATTTTGTTTCTAAAGTATGCTTTAATTGAGTAGGAGGGAAGTAGTCATATTCAATGGCATAGCCTGGACGGAACACTTTTACGTTCTCGAATCCCGGAATATGTTTCATTGCTTTGATCTGAATATCCTCCGGAAGAGAAGAACTAAATCCGTTTACATAGATCTCAACGGTCTTCCAACCTTCCGGTTCTACGAATAACTGATGTCTTGTTCTCTCTGCAAAACGGTTGATTTTATCTTCAATACTTGGGCAATATCTTGGCCCTAAACTCTGAATTGTACCATTAAACATTGGGCTTCTATCGAAACCTTCACGTAGAACTTCATGTACTTTTTCGTTGGTATAAACGATGTGACAACTTAATTGTTTGGTTAACTTAGGCGTATCTAAATAGCTGAATTTTTGAGGATTTCCGTCTCCTTTTTGTTCTTCCATTTTAGAGTAATCTAAACTTCTTCCGTCTACGCGGGGTGGGGTACCGGTCTTCATTCTTCCAGCTTCGAAGCCTAAAGAAACCAACTGTTCTGTAATACCAAAAGCTCTTGGTTCACCCATTCTTCCGCCGCCTAATTGTTTATCTCCAACGTGGATTAATCCATTAAGGAAAGTACCGTTTGTAAGAACAACTGATTTAGATTTTATCTCAATTCCTAATGAAGTTACAACTCCAACAGCTCTTCCGTTTTCAATAATTAAGCTCTTAACCATATCCTGAAAGAAATCAAGATTGGGTGTATTTTCTAATGCAAGACGCCATTCTTCTGCGAAAAGCATTCTGTCATTTTGTGTTCTTGGTGACCACATTGCAGGACCTTTTGATAGGTTAAGCATCTTGAACTGAATAGCAGATTTGTCTGCTATAATTCCTGAATAACCTCCCATTGCATCGATCTCTCTTACGATCTGTCCTTTTGCAATACCTCCCATTGCAGGGTTGCAACTCATTTGTCCGATCGTCTGCATGTTCATTGTAACAAGCAGAGTCTTTGAACCCAAGTTGGCTGCTGCAGCTGCTGCTTCACATCCTGCGTGACCTGCACCAACTACGATTACATCGTATATTTCTGATATCATTTTATATTGCTTGTTTTAAGCCTTAAATTTTAATCTTTTTTATAAATGTTCCACGTGAAACATAGTTTCCAGATAAGGTCTGAATGAGCCTTTATCTTGTATTATCTAGCCCCGATTGTAGCATTTGTTTGAGCTCTTTTTTCTTTGAAAAAGAAAAAAAGCGAGTGCGGAAAGCGGGAATAAGCTTCTAAAAAAATTAAGACATTCGGAGATTATGAAATTAAATAATTCCTGGATCTCTGTATATCTAAATCTATTAAGAATACTTAGCTAAATAAAAATCTTCTTTACTGCGCATTAACTTTTCTTCTTCCTCAGTTTTATCTTTATATCCTGAAAGATGAAGAATGCCGTGAGCCAAAACTCTTCGAAGTTCTTCTTCGTATTCTTTGGATAGAGTAGAAGCATTGTCTGAAATGCGCTGCAAAGATACGAAAATCTCTCCGCTTATTGTTTTGCCTTTCACGTAATCGAAAGTGATGATATCTGTATAGTAATCATGCTGTAAATAATCCTGATTTACTTTTAATAAATACTCGTCATCGCAGAAAATGTAATTGATATCACCAAGCTTTTTTCCTTCTGAAAGAATAATATCTTCCAGCCATTTTGTGTAGTCTGTACTTACAGATTCTTGTAAGTTTTCGTAAAAGAATTGTATCATTGTTTTAAAACCAGTGTCCTAAAATAACACTGAATATACCTTTTTGATTATTTTTAAGTGAGTGGCTGAAATTAAGCCTTATTTGTCCGAACGGAGATTTGTATCCAGCAGAAACTCCGAGTGAACTGTAATTAAGTTTTACAGCATCTTCAAAAGTAATATCGTCGGAAAGATTTGCGAAAGAAAAATTCCCGCTGAAAAAATAGTTCTTGTTAAATTTGAATTGAAGATCATTTGAAACCAGCACAACATTGTTAGAACTAAGCTGTGCAAAGTAGAAGCCTCCAAAGCTTTTGAAGTTAACCATATTTTGTTCGAAAATTCCTCCCAATCTGTATTGATAGAACTGAGGAAGATTTTCTCCAAGCGTAACTCCTCCATAAAGATTCAAACGATAAGAGAATTGTTTTGTAAGGGGAATATTAATTCTGATATCAGCTTTTATCTGGACAAGTCTTTTATCAACTTCGGATTTCATCAAGTCAATTACCTTTCCTTCTGCAGCAATATAGATTCCTTTTGTAGGGAAATCCCTGTCGTTTTGAGTATCGCTTTTTAAGAATACATAAGGGTTCAAAAATCGGCCTATTCTTTTATTTGTACCGTTAGCTCCAGCATCGAAGTAATCGTGGCTAATACCACCTCCAATGGCGAACTTATCTCTCCAAACAGATTGAATATAGGCTTCATTTCTGAACCATTCCCATTTGTCTATATTGTAGTTATCTGCATTTTTCAGATCAAAGCTCATTCCTGAGGAATAAAGTCCAAATCCTGGAATATATCCGTTATCTATAAAGTAGTTTAAGTAATATCTTGGTTTATCTCCAACCACTACATCCAGAGAAAGATTTGAATTTTTAAATAGAAGACGTTTAGCAGAATAATTTACAAGTAAGCCTGTTTTGAAAATTTCATCATAATGAAGTCCGAATTTTACAAAATGTCTGGCATCATCTTCGGTTACATAAAGTTTGAGATAACTTGCGTCATTCTCTGAGATGATATCGTAATTAATAAATTTATAATTATTGGTAGCTACAAGCTTATCAATTTTTTTATTAATGCTTCCATAAGTTTGGAGAGAGGGGAGACGCAGACCCATTTTTCCTAAGACATAATTTTTTCCGAAAATTTTTCCTCCGTCTATTGCGATGCTGTCGATTTTGTAGACATTCGAATAAATAGGATTCACCCGTTGGCGGAGTCTGTCAAACGATCGCTTGGGAAGCTGGTTTAATATTTCTGTATATTTTAAACCTTCCACATAACCGCTATCGAGAATTTTTTTCTTTTCGTCGTAGCTTGTCGCAGTCATGCCTTTTAGATTAGGCTTAATATTGATATCTGTGTATTTGTATTGACGTTTTGTATCTTTATGGATATTCATGTCAATCACCTGATTAAGGATCGCAATAATGCTGTTTAAATCCTCTCTTGTCGATAGATCCTGGTTAAGATCCACACCGATGACGATATCGATTCCTTTGTCCTTTAATGGCTTCGAAGGATAGTTTACCGTCATGGCTCCATCAATGTAAATACTGTCACCAATTTTTACTGGATCCATTAAAGATGGAAACGCAGAACTCGCCATGATAGACTGTACCAAATCTCCTTTTTCGAAGATCTGCATATTTCCGCTTTCAAGGTTTGTGGCAACGCACATGAAAGGAATCGGAAGTTTTGAAAAATCATCAATCGTGGAAACATTTTTGAAAAGCTCTTTTAGCAGATAAACATTTTTCTGTCCTGAGCTGATGGAAGAGGGAAGTGTAATTTTTCCGTTTTTTAAGGGAATTGATAAAAGATATTTATCTACGGATTTATTGAAGAATGTGCTTTCTTGTCGGGATTTTGGGTCCATGATTAGAGAGTAGAAATCTGTATCCATTACAATTTTCTCAATTTCCTTTCCGGAATATCCTGAAGCGTACAAACCTCCTACGATTGCACCCATACTTGTTCCTGCAATATAATCGACTTTTACTCCTAAAGAATCTAATACTTTAAGTACCCCGACATGAGAAAAACCTTTGGCACCGCCACCGGCAAGTGAAAGTCCTATTCTTGGGTTTTTAGGAATCACTAAATTCTTTTTTACCTGAGATTGTATCAAAAGTAATTGGAATACAAATAAGAGAATCAGGAGTTTTCTCATAATTAATCTTTTATATAAATCCGTTTCACCCGGGGCGAAATAGAGGTTAATACTTCGTATGTGATGGTTTTGCAGTATGCTGCAAATTCTTTTAAACTTGGTTTTGCATTGAAGACCGTTACGGTGTCGCCTTCCTTTACATTGGGAATATTGTCTACATTCAGCATCATCATATCCATGCAAATGCTTCCAACGATTGGAGCTAACGTTTTGTTGATCCCTACTTTTCCTATTTGGTTGCCGATTAATCTCGGAATTCCGTCTGCATATCCAACAGGGATTGTGGCAATTTTCGTTAAATGGTCTGTTTTATATCTCCTACTGTAACCTACTGATTCTCCGTTTTCTACTAGAGAGATTTGAGAAATAACAGTTTTAAAACTCACAACAGACTGTAATTGTTTTTGTATTTCACTATTTGGTGATTCTCCTAGCATTCCTATTCCAATTCTCACCATATTGTATTGGTGATTGGTATAACTTGTTATTCCTGAAGAATTTAAAATATGTCTAAGAGGTGAATATCCTAATTTCTCAATAAAATAACTTGAATTTTTCTCGAATACTTCCAATTGTTTTAAAGTAAATTCCTTCTCCTCCGGTACATCTGAAGACGATAAATGACTGAAAATACTTTGAACTTTTAAGTTTCTTTCATTTAAAGTTTCGCTTAATTGATCCAATTCAAAATCTTTAAAGCCAAGACGATGCATTCCTGTTTCTAATTTAATATGAATAGGGAATTTTTTATCGTAACCAGATTTCTGAACTGCTTCATAAAACAAATCCAAAACCCTGAAACTATAAATTTCCGGCTCTAAATTATATTCAATAATCGCATCATAACTGTGTTGCTCAGGATTCATAACAACAATAGGAGTGGTAATTCCCTTTTTACGAAGCTCAACACCTTCATCGGCATAAGCGACACCAAGATAATCAATATGATGATGTTGTAAAAACTCTGAAATTTCATAACTACCTAATCCATAAGAATTTGCCTTCACCATTGCCATCATTTTGGTTTCTGGTTTTAGCAAAGATTTATGGTAATTGATGTTGTGAAGAATGGCATTTAAATTTACTTCTAAAACCGTATCGTGCTTTTTGAGTTCAAGTAAATCTTTAAGCTTTTCGATCTCAAATTTTCTTGCTCCTTTTAATAAAACGATCTGATTTTCAAGTTCTGTAAGATGTTTGCTATCAATTAATTCCTGAGTATTAATGAAAGTAGAAGTTTTAGATTTAAATAAATCACTGAATTTTGATATTTCATCTCCTATCAGGAAAACAGAATCGAATTTTTGTTCATTCACAAGCTCTGAAACTTCTTCATACAACTCCTGAGAATTAGAATTTACGCCTACAATATCCGTTAAAACCAAAGATTTTTTAGCCTTATTGTATTCATTTAAAAATTGCAGGGCAGTTTTCAGAGAATCTAGATCTAGGTTGAAAGAATCATTGATGACAATATTATTTTTAATTCCTTCAATCGCTTCAAGTCGCATTTCTACGGCCTTCAAAGCGTTGATTTTTTCAACGATCTTTTGATTTTCAATGCCTAACTCTTTTAGAACTGTAATCAGTGCCAAAGCATTCGTTAAAGTCGCTTCGTCTCTTTGGTTAGCCGGAAAACTTATTTCCTCACCAAAATATTCCACAACAATATTTTCGTCTTTAGAAATATTATTTTTAATGAAAACCTTGTTGTGATCTTTAAAACCGTAGGATATTAATTTTTTACTTGAATATAATTCTTTTATTTTTTTGTCTACCAAATCGTTATCGCCATTGTAAATAATGGTTTCGGAATCTTTGAAAAGCTTAATTTTTTCATCAATTAATTCTTCCTCGGATTCAAAATTGGCAGCATGGGCAGTTCCGATATGGGTAAGCAAACCTATTTGCGGATGGAAAATATTTTCCAGTTTCTGCATTTCGTTGGGCTTGGAAATTCCTACTTCAAAAATTCCCAATTTGTGAGACTCGTTGATTTGAAGCAAAGAAAGCGGAAGACCGATTTGGGAATTAAAACTTTTCGGACTTTTTACAGTAGGGAATTCATTCCAAAGACATTGATACAACCATTCTTTTAAAATAGTTTTTCCGTTGCTTCCCGTAATTCCGATAGATTGTAAATTGGAATTTTCGAAATGATATTTAGCCAATTTTTGAAGAAAATCAACAGAATTATCTACAATAATCCAGGTTACATTTTCAAACTGCGGAAATTGATGTTCGGAAATTATGATTGTAATTCCTCGGTCAATAGCAGCTTCAATAAACTTTTCACCTGAATTTTTTTGAGTATTAATTGCAATAAAGGCGGCATTTTTTGTTGAATAAATGATCCTGCTGTCAAAAGCTATCGTTTTGACAATTAAATTTTCATCTCCAATAATCTGTGAATTGGTGATTTCTGCAATTTGTTGTACTGTATAATTCATTGGTGCCCCTTCTGCTTTATATTTTGTGTTGGTTGTTTTTTGTTGATTATTTGGATGATAGGATAAAATTTTCCATCATTTCATTTAAACCAAAATATTTTTTTATTAAATCTAAAATAAATTCAGACTTAAATTTAATCTTATTTTTTCTTAGAAAGTACTTCTTCAATAAAAACACGACGGCTTACTGCTTCATAACTTTCTGTTTCTCCGAGCTCCACAAGATTATTTCCCTGAGAAATTCTCATGGAATAATTGGCAAGATTACCCGTTCTCTTGCAAATAGCATGCACTTTCGTTACGTATTCTGCTGTGGCCATCAAATTAGGCATCGGCCCAAAAGGACGTCCTAAAAAGTCCATATCCAAACCTGCGATTACCACTCGTATTCCGCTATTTGCCAATTCATTAGCTATTTCTACGATGCTTTCATCGAAAAATTGTGCTTCATCAATTCCAACAACATCACAATTTGACCCTAATAAGAGAATCTCACTAGGACTTTCCACTGCGGTACTGCGAATTTTATTCTGATTATGGGAAACAACGTCCTCATCAGAATATCTGGTATCCGTTTTTGGTTTAAAAATCTCCACATTTTGCCCCGCCATTTCAGCTCTTCTGAGTCTCCGGATCAACTCTTCGGTTTTTCCGGAAAACATTGAGCCACAAATAACTTCCATCCAACCACTTTGTTTGGAATGATTAATTGTATTTTCTAAAAACATTTGTTAAATTAGCCGTATATTTTTAAGATCAAAAGTAAGCAATTTTAACAAGATTCTCATATGCAGAACATCCAAGATTTAAAGGAAAAGATTTTTTTTGAATCCAAGAATATCATTGATATTTTGGAGAAAATCAACAATGTGGACGAACTACTTTCCAAGCAAGATCTTGTAGACGAGCTTGCGAACAGGATATCGTTCTTACGGTTGTTGGAAAAGAATATCGAGTATTTTATTACCGATAATTCTGTTCAAAATTCAGAAAATCAACAAAATATTTCATTCGTTAACCAAAATTTTGAGTCTCAGGAGTCAAATAATGAGGTTACAGAAGAGGAAGCTATTTTTAATAATGAATTTAATGAAATTGACGAAAATGATCATGAATCTTCCTACAGCGAAAACTCTGTAAGTCCTGTTGATATAGAAAATATTCAAGCTCAAGAGGCTGAGGAAGAAGCAATTTTCAATAATCAGCTGAATGAAATCGCTGAAAATGAATATCACGAAAATATTGTAAATCTTGTTGAAGAAAATGCTGAACCGAAAAATGACGAAGATTGTATTGATCCGGATTTAACGAAAGAGGAAGCAATTTTTAATCATCAGTTAAATGAGATTGATGAAGAACAACCTTCCGATTATCAGGGTAATATTTTAAGTTTCATTGATGAAGAAAGAATTCTTGCCGATGCAGAACCTGAAACGGAGGAAGATATTAGTGAAGAAATATTCAGTCAGACTATTACGGAAGAGGAAGTTATTTTTAATAATCAATTGAATGAAATTGATGAATTTGAAAATGAAATTTCCGACAATCGAGGAAATGAATTGAATAATTTTGATGAAGAAGAGAAGATTCAAGATAGTTTTGAATCTAAAAAAGAAGAAAAAGTTGAAATTATCCCAAATATTTTTGGAAGCGAAGATTTAGAAGACGAAGAAATGCTGATCGAAGAAAATGAAGAACAATTTATTACTTCAAACGCAACCATTGGACAGGGAGAAATGGTGAATGAAACGTCCAATGTTGAAAATATTCTCAGCGAAATAAAAAATGATGCTCAAAATGAAGAAAAGTATGAGCAAGATGTTATCGCAGAGGAAATTGACAGAAGAAAGATCGTAAACATAGACAAGCCACTTCCTGAGTTTGAAAAAGAAAAACTAGCTTCTGACGAGAGTTTTGAAAATCTTGAAGCTTACAATCAGGAGAAAAAAATAAGATTGGCCAATATCAAAGGTTTAAAGGCAGTTCAGTCTTTATTTGATGATGACCATTTGCAGGTAGAAAATCCTCTGGAAAAACCAATTTCGGTTGTGAAAGAAGATACAGGAAGCATCCTGAAAACAAATATTCCGACCAATTTAATGGAAGCACAAAAAGCGAAACCTGAGTTTAAATTAGATCTAAACGACAGAATTGCTTTCACAAAAACATTATTTGGAGGAAGCCAGTCTGATTTGAATGATGTTGTTGGAGTACTCAACAGCTTCAGAACATTAGAAGAAGCCAAAGAATATCTGAGCGATCTTTACTACGACAGAAAATGGAGCAAGGTAGATGAATATGCACAAAGACTGTGGATATTGGTAGAAAATAAATTTTTATAAACTAAATTTTGAGCGGAATCCTTTATTTTGTTCCCACACCCGTTGGGAACTTAGAAGACATGACTTTCAGGGCAGTAAAAGTACTGAAAGAGGTAGATTATATTTTATGTGAAGACACGAGAACTTCCGGAATTCTTTTGAAGCATTACGAGATCTCTAAACCTTTAAAATCGTATCACTTACATAATGAGCATCAGGCAACGGAAAAGGTAATTAATGACCTTAAAAGCGGTCAGAATATCGCTATTATTACCGATGCGGGAACTCCCGGAATTTCAGATCCCGGTTATTTATTAAGCAAAGCAGGATCAGACAACAATATTGAGATGATCTGTCTGCCCGGAGCAACAGCTTTTGTTCCGGCTTTGGTGGTTTCCGGACTTCCGAATAATGAGTTTTTATTTGCAGGTTTTCTCCCTCAAAAAAAGGGAAGACAGACCAAGCTTAAACAACTTGCAGAAGAGAAAAAGACAATCGTTTTATACGAAAGTCCACACAAAATAAATACAACACTTGATCAGATTAAAGAGTTCTTTGGAGAAAACACGAAAGCAAGTTTAAGCCGTGAAATCTCAAAGAAATTCGAAGAAACTAAACGTGGGACAATTAATGAGTTAATTGAGTTCTCCAAAAGCAAAACTTTAAAAGGAGAGATCGTTCTTATTGTCAATAATTCTATTTAATTGAAAAAGCTAATTTTAATATTGTTTTCGTCGGTTTGTTTGGCACAACAGACCGATCAGTACAAGCAGATCTTATTGTCTAAAGAGCTAGGAAAAGACGTCCGTTTTTATACGAAAGGCTACGGAATAATTTCCGATCCGCAAACCGGAAAATCCGGAATTGTAGATTCGTCGGGTTC
>Ga0302167_10000030_pt1 | contig 101195 bp, 93 predicted proteins | sample I_Fen_N1_1_FD_193496 | JGI IMG/M metagenome (GOLD analysis project Ga0302167, IMG submission 193496) | Peat permafrost microbial communities from Stordalen Mire near Abisko, Sweden - I_Fen_N1_1 | ecosystem: Environmental > Terrestrial > Soil > Wetlands > Permafrost | place: Sweden: Abisko... | reverse complement strand
TGAGAAAATTAATATCGCGTAACATATTCCAACGAATTGATTGTGTATAGAATAAATTTCATGTTAAAACTAATTTAACATAATACTGCAATAAAGTTTAAAAAATGTTAAAACTCCCGTAAACAGGCGGCTCATAAAGTCAGGATACCTTTGCACAGCTAATTTGAAGATATGAAAAAAGTAAAGATTGTATTAGGGTTATTGTTTTTGAGTTTTGGGACGGTAGCGTATGCACAAACCACGCAGGCATCTATTGTTGGAAAGGTTATCAATACCGGAAACACTGCTCAGGGGAAAGTAAAAGTAACGATTGTCAATGAGTCAACAGGTTTCAAAACGGAAACAGAAACCAACTCAAAAGGAGAGTATATTTTTAAAGAAATTCCTCTTGGCGGACCTTACACAGTAATCGTAAACGATGAGAAGAAAGAGGGTTACACTGTAAATTTTGGGGATCAGGTGACGGTAAATGTTGATTTGTCAAACAGAGAAAAAAATATCGAAGAAGTTGTCATCACAGGAAATCTGAAAAACAAGATCGGAAACTTAGGTGCTGCAACAGCTATTTCTGCTAAAAATATCGGGATTTTGCCTGTGAATGGAAGAAACTTCACCAACCTTACAGAACTTTCACCATTAAGTGGAAAAGGAGGTAACTTATCAGGACAGTTAGGATCTTCTACGAACTTTACCATTGACGGGATGACCGCGAAAAATCCAACATCTGCGGGAGCTACAACAAGCCGAAGCGGTGCGCCTTTTTCAATATCAATCGAAGCGGTTCGTGAATTTAAAATTACAACCAACCAATATGATGTTACGTTGGGAAGAAGCGGTGGAGGTACGGTAAGTGCTGTTACAAAATCAGGAACCAACAAATTTTCAGGAAGTGCTTGGGAATATCTGAGAACAAATTGGCTTTCAAGTCCATATGATATCAGAGGAAATAAAAGAACGAATGATTTCTCAACGTCTCAGTTCGGATTTTCATTGGGCGGACCGATCATTAAAAATAAATTACACTTTTTCGCAGCTTGGGATCATCAGTTAGATTCAAGACCGTTGGTGATTGCGGATGTTCAATCTAAAGAAGATGCATTAAGATTTGGGGTTACGAATGAAACGCTTAACCAAGTTTTAGACATCGGAAGAGCAAAATACGGTATTGGAAACTCGCCACAATTCGGAACTTTTGATAAAGTAAGAAATTCAGATGCAGGATTTTTACGTTTAGACTGGCAGATTAACGATAAAAACTTATTAACCTTAAGAAATAACTTTACTTACGATTTAAATAAAAACGGATTAACTGATAACACAGCAATCAATTTCTTTGAATCTTATGCGAATGATAAAAACTTAGACAACAGTTTGTTATTAACGCTGAGGTCAAACTTAAAACCTAATGTAACCAACGAATTAAAAGCACAATATTTATATACTTTTCAGGACAGTTATCAGAATGATCAGTTGGGGCATCCGGTTCCAAGAGGGATTGTAGAGCGAGTGCAATCGGTTATTGATGATAAAAATAAGCCAACGACAAGTATTCAGTTTGGAGGGCATCGTTTTGCGCAGGAGGGTTTTAAAAATAATGTTTTCCAGGTTGTGGATAACTTATATTACAACACAGATAAAATTAAATATACTTTCGGTGCAGATTTGATGTACACAGGCTCCAAATCTGTATATGGAAGTGAGGTTAACGGAAGATTTTATTTTGATGGGTTAACCAATTTTAATAACCTTGTTTCAAACAGGTTTTACAGAGAAGTTCCTTTGGTAGATGATACTTCTGTAAGATCTAATATTTGGAATGTTGGTGTTTACGGTCAGATTCAGACTAAAATTGCAAAAGGTCTGGATTTAATGGCTGGTTTAAGACTAGATTACGGAGGTTATCCGAAAGCTGAACTTAACCAAAAGTTGCTTGATGAAATGGGTATCAGAACAGATAATCAGATTAAATCATTTATTATTCAGCCAAGATTTCAGTTTGAGTGGAATATTAATGAAGGAAATAAAGATTTCTTGAAATTCGGAGCCGGAATTTTCTCTTCTGACATTAATAATTATATGGTTATTAATAACTTGGTTTTTGATGGAAAACATTTTGCAACAGTAGATGAGAATCCTTCAAAAATTGGCTTGACTCCTGATTTTGTAAGTTATAGAAATGATTACGGAACAGTTCCTAAACTTGCTCAATATCAGCTTCCAACAATCAATTATACAGGAGAAGATGCTAAGATCCCAATCGTTTATAAAGCAAATATTTCTTATACTCATTTCTTTAATGAAAGATTCAGAGCGGGAGTTGCAGGATATATGGCTTTGGGAAGAAACAATTATTTCTATTATGACAGAAACATGAAGGTAAATCCTTTATTCACGCTGGATAATGAAGGTGGAAGAGGAGTATTTGTCCCTGTGAGCACAATAAATCCTACAAATGGAAAAATTGATTGGAAAGAGGGAAGAATCAACAAAAACTTCGGAAGAGTTCTGGAACTTGTGAGTGACGGTAAAGTAAATCAGTTCTCATTTGTGGTTGATACAAGTTACCGTTATTGGAGAGACGGAGAAATTACCGCAAGTTACACATGGTCTGATATTAAGGACAATACGTCTTACAATGGAAACGTTGCCAATTCAGCGACATTGTCTACGCTTGTTCAGAGTGATCCGAGAGATTTAAGAATGACGTATTCGGATAATCAGTTCCGTAATAAAGTCGTGTTGTATGGTAACTCGCCAACAATCGCAGGATTTACAATAGGTTTAAGATACTCAGGAATTGGAGGAACACGTTTCTCTCTAACTTCCGGAGGTAATATCAATGGGGATTTCGTTGATACTAATGATTTGGCGTATATTTTCCCGAATCTTACTCAGCCTTTGCTTGATGATCCTGAGGTTGGAAAAGCGTTAAAAAATTACATTACTGACTACAATAACAATATTGCAGAAAGAAATGGTGGTAAAAACGGTTTCTATGGAGTTTGGGATATTCGTGTAGCGAAAAAAATAAAATTTGATAAAATCGGTGCATTCGAACTTTCGGTTGATATTTTTAACCTAGCGAATTTACTTAACAAAGAATGGGGCGTAAACAAATCATACGGAAACACAGCATTGTACAGAATTGACAAGTTTGACCCGATTACAAAACAATTTGTGTATTCTAAAAATACCAGTGGTTTAGCACCTTTATCGGGAAATCCATACCAAATTCAGATTGGAGCGAAGTATAGTTTCTAAACAAAAAATAAACGGTGAATGGTCAATAGTGAATTAACTTCGTTGTCAATTTTTAAACTCAATATTTTTATAATTGATTATCCGTAATTTGATATAATAGGAAAAAGTTTGCGAGCTTTGCTGAGTAGAACGCCTTTGCGAACCTTAAAAACTTTTAGTAGTCAAAAGATCTTTGCGATCTTTGCGTTAAAAATAGCATTATTATCAAAAGTAGATATTCATTTTTTTAATAATTGACAATTGACTTGCAAAGCAAAATTGACCATTCACTTTTAAAATTATTACCTTTATCTAAAAGTCTCACGGCTTTTTAATATTAATATCTAATTATATTATGAAAAATTTTATCTTAGGGTTAGCAGTTTTAAGCACAGTTTCAATGAAGGCACAAACCCAGATTATCGCGCACAGAGGTTATTGGCAGACGCAACCTCCGACAACGGAAAATTCAATTAAATCATTAGAAAATGCCCAGAATTTAAAAATTTATGGAGCTGAGTTTGATGTAAGAATGACAAAAGACGGTGTTTTGGTCATCAATCATGATGAGCATCATGCAAAAATGGAAATTTCTGAAACCACTTTCAAAGATTTGGAAAAAGAAAAATTATCAAACGGTGAAAATTTCCCGACTTTAAAAGATTATTTAAAGCAAGGAAAGAAAGATAAATCGTTGAAGCTTATTGTTGAGATAAAGCCTGATAAGACAAAAGAAAAAGAAGATGAATTGACAGCGAAAACGATCAAAATGATCAAAGACATGAAGCTGGAATCTCAAAGTGAATTTATTTCTTTCAGCTTAAATATTTGTAAAGAAATCAAAAAGTTGGCACCTACATTTAAAGTTCAATATCTGAACGGAGAATTGTCACCTGAACAAATCAAAAAAGAAGGTTTAGACGGAATCGATTACCATTACAGCATTTTCGATAAAAATCCAACATGGATTTCTGAAGCGAAAGCATTAGGTTTAATCACCAATTCTTGGACGATAAATGACACTGCGGTTTATGACAAATTAAAAGCTCAGGGAATCGGTTTTATAACCACAAACATTCCCGATCAATTAAAAAATAAGTAATTCTTTATTAAGGTTAAATGTTAAGCAGATTTTTCTAAAAATAAAGCTTAACTTGATATTCTTAATGATTTTAATATCAATAAACCTGTCTCTTTTTGAGGGAGGTTTTTGTTTTTTATATCAATTTAGTTAAAAATTAAATACTCAAAAAGCTTTTTAATAAAGGGGAATTTTATTATATCAAAAAAGGACAATGAAGATAAGTGAATATAGTATGCTATTCATATTAAAAGTGCTTAATTATTCAATATGTTGTTAACCAAACGAATGTGATTTTTGTTAATCATAAATTAATATTTTGTTTAATATTTCTTTAATAAATGTTAAAGTTTTGTTAAGGTCGTAATCATAATGTCGGTCTAATTTTGCGCAAACAAAAAAGGATATGCGTAAAGAGACACAAAAGTTGTTGGTTTTGTCACTGCTCGGGCTCGTCAGTGTCAGTCTGACGGCTCAGGAGAAAGCTAAAAGAGACACTATTAAAAACATTGACGAGGTTGTGGTAACGGCTTTAGGTATCAAAAGACAAGACAGATCTTTGGGATATGTTGCCGAAACCATTAAGTCCGAGGAATTATTAAGAACTCAGAACAATAACTGGTCACAGGCATTGGAAGGAAGAGTTGCCGGTCTGAAAATTCAGACAGCAGGAGCCGGGCCTTTGGGAAGTTCTACCATCAAATTGCGTGGTGACATTTCCATGAATGCGAGTGAAAATAACGCTCTTATCGTTATAGACGGTGTTCCGATGAATAACAATACAACAGGAACAGGTTTTTCGGCTTATGGAGCAGGTTCCAAAGCAGATTTACCAATCGACTACGGAAACGGAATCAATACAGTCAACCCTGATGATATTGAATCAATTACAGTCTTAAAAGGTTCTACAGCATCCGCTTTATACGGTTCCAGAGGAGCAGGTGGAGCAATCATGATCACCACAAAATCCGGAAAAAGCAAGAACGGAAAAATACAGGTTTCTTTAAATTCTTATTCAAGTTACGATACCGTTCTGAAATGGCCGGATTATCAGTATGAATATGGGCAGGGAACTATGCAGAAAGACGCCAACGGAAACTATTTTTATTCTTATCAGGTTTCGGCAGACGGACTTAATACTGGTGGAACAAGTAGCGCTTTCGGGCCAAAATTCGCGGGACAGTATTTTTTCCAATATGATCCGAAAACGGAAGGTCAAAGTACAACGAGACAGTTGTGGCAGCCTTACAAAGACAATATCAAAGGTTTCTGGAAGACAGGAACTACATTTTCAAACAATATTTCATTAGAGTCTTCGAACGAAACGACATCTTTCAGGTCATCTTTAACCTATTTAAAGAATGAATGGATGATGCCTAACACAGGTTTCGACAGATTTAATGCAGCTTTTTCAGTTGATCATAAATTAAGTGAAAAATTAAAAATCGGTATTAAATTCAATTACAATAAAACGAAGAGCGACAACTTGCCTGCAACGGGTTACAGCAACCAGTCGATCTCATATTTCATGATCTTCCAGAATCCGAATGTTGATCTGTCTTGGTACGCACCGATTTGGAAATCAGGGAAAGATCAGGTTGATCAGATTCACCCGTTCAGTTCGTTTATCGATAATCCATATTTGATTGCTTACGAAATGCTGAATGGTGTTGATAAAAACTTCATCACAGGAAACGTAAACCTTAATTATAAAATTACTAAAAACTTCGAAGTGTTGGTAAGATCCGGAATGGAATTAACCAACGAACTGCGTACTCAAAAAAGACCTTGGAGTTCAGCCAATTATCTTCAAGGAATGTACAGAGAACAGCACATCAGGTTGATGGATTTAAACAACGATGTCTTATTTACGTATAAAAATAAATTCAACGACTTTGATTTCAGTGCATCGGTCGGAGGAAATATCCGTTACACAGAATATACGATGAATGATTATCTGGCAGACGGACTTCTGAAACCGGGACTTTACACAATGCCAAACGGAATTTCAAACATCAATAAATTTGCAAAACCAAGTGATAAGCAGGTTAACAGTACGTATGCTTTGGCAACTTTAGGATATAAAAACAAAGCTTTCTTAGATCTTACGGCAAGAAATGACTGGAGCAGTACGCTTCCGCAAGAGAACCGTTCTTACTTCTATCCATCGGTTTCTACATCGTTCATTCTTTCAGATATTTTCAAGTTAACGTCTGATAAATTTAATTATTGGAAATTAAGAGCCTCATGGTCTACAGTCGGTAACGATACAGATCCTTATATGTTGATAAAATACTATAATAACAGTGATTTTTCAGGTTCTGTAGAGTCACCCGCATTATATCCGAACCCGAATCTGAAGCCCAACATGATTACAAACATGGAAGCAGGTATGGATTTCAGTTTTCTTAAAAACAGGATTAATTATTCCATAACGGCTTATCAAAACAATTCTAAAGATCAGATTGTAAAGATTCCGACATTATGGGAAACGGGTTACAGCAATAGAGTGATCAATGCAGGAGAGGTTAGAAACAGAGGGTTGGAAATGACGTTAAATACATATCCGATCAGAAATAAAAACTTTTCATGGAGCGTAAACGCCAACTGGTCGCTGAACAGAAATAAAATTCTTTCTCTTCCTGAAGAGTTCCACGGCGAGCCTTACACAATGGCAAGCGTAGGTGGAGTAGTGTACTATAACGCATTTGTAGGTGGTTCATTGGGTGATATGTATGGTTATGGATTGATGTATTCTCCTGACGGACAGGTGATTTTCAATGCGAGCGACGGTTTAACAGCAAAACCTACCCAAATGAAGAAGATCGGAAACGCATATCCGGAATGGAGAGCAGGTCTTCAGAATGAATTCAGATATAAAAATATTACGGTAAGTTTCTCATTTGATGGTCAGTACAAAGGAATGGCGTATTCACAGTCTCACCATAAAATGACAGAACAGGGTAAACTTGAACATACTTTGATCGGAAGAGATAACCCGGGAGGTTTGATCGTTGGAGCAGGTGTTGTGCAAAATCCTGACGGTTCATTCTCTCCCAATACAAAAGGAGTGTTGGCATCAGCTTATTACGCAGATTATTACAGAAGAGCCAACGTGGAAACGAATACTTTCGATACTTCTTTCATTAAATTAAGAGATGCCAGAATTTCATATTCTTTCCCGAAAACAGTAACCGAACAGCTTAAAATCACAGATCTGACTTTAGCATTATTCGGAAGAAATCTTTGGATGTGGACGAAGTTCCCATTATTCGATCCGGAAGCTGCAACGCTTAACGATAACCAGATTACTCCGGGAGTTGAGATGGGACAGTTGCCGACAGCAAGAACGGTAGGTATTCAGCTTAATGTTAAATTCTAAAATTTAAAATCATGAAAAAATTACTTTTAAATATTTTATTAATTACAGGAATTGGTTTTGTTTCAGTTTCTTGTGACAGGAATTTAGATGAGGTTAACATTGATGAAAGTAGAGTCAATGAGCCTGTAGCTTCAAAATTGTTAGTTCCGATTCAGTACAATATGTCTGCGATCAACTACATGAGAGCAAACGATTTCACATTCGATATCATGCAGGTTTCTCTTGATTTTCCGAACGAAGGAAACTCTCTGAGCCGTTATTATGTAACAGAAAATACAGGTGCCGGTTTCTGGAATAACAGTTACAAATGGCTGATGCAGATCAGTGACATGAAAAAAGCAGCAATAAGAGATAACGATGTTAATTATCAGGCGATTGCAATGGTCTTAAATGCTTGGGTTTATTCAAATCTTACGGATACTTATGGTGATGTTCCGTTTTCGGAAGCTTCTAATTTGGATGGAGGTATTTCTCAGCCGAAATTTGATAAGCAGAAGGATATTTACGTTCAATTATTGAATGATTTAAAAACTGCAAATTCACTTTTTGTTACTACAAAATTACTGACAGGTTCTGATCTTTTCTACAAAGCAGAATCCGATGCCAATGGAATTGTAAACTGGAAAAAATTCTGTAACTCTCTTTCATTAAGATTATTGACAAGGATTTTAAAGAAAAACGGTGAAGTAAACGTTAATGAAAGGATTCAGGAGATCATCAGTAATCCTACAACTTTCCCGATTTTCCAGAGCAATGCTGAGACTGCAAAATTAAACGTAACCGGAGTTTCACCTCTCCTTCCTCCGATTGCCAGACCGCAGGATTTTACGACAGGAAGAGCTGCTTCTGCATTTTTTGTTGAAACTTTAAAAGCAAATAATGACCCGAGAATGGCTTTGTTTTTTGGTCAGGCAAAAGATTTGGCAAGTGTAAATATTGGGTACAAAGGTGCTCCATCAGGCTATACTTACGGAACGGTATTTAATTATCAGCCATCAAACATGAATCAGAATTTGGCAAAAGCTCCATTGAATATTTTGATTTATCCATATGCAGAATTACAGTTCACCTTGGCAGAATTAGCAAACAAGGGAATCATCCCTGGAAGTGCGCAGACTTTCTATGAAAATGGAGTAAAAGCAACCATCGAACAATGGGGTGCTGTGATGCCTGCCAATTATTTTACCAATCCGATTGTGGCGTATGATGGTTCTTTAAACAAAATATATCTTCAAAAATACGTTGCTTTATTCTTTGTAGACCAGCAGCAATGGTTTGAAAAAAGAAGAACAGGCTTCCCGATACTTCCCAACAATGGAGGACTTTTAAATAACGGAGATCTTCCTCAAAGATTGATGTATCCTCCAAATCCAAAGGTTTTGAATACAGCTAATTATCAAACTGCAGTTCAGCAAATGGGTGGAGATAATATCAATCTAAAAACATGGTGGAATCAATAGTTATTAATTTAATCTAAAAATTAACCATAATGTTAATCGCTTAGTTAATCACACAGTTTGTCATTCCGTAGGAATCTAAACTAAGTTTTTCCAAGATTGTTGAGACCCTTTCAGGATGACAAAGAGGATGTGAAAATAAAACCACCTTTAATTAAATAAAAGTAAAATGAATATAAAATTTTTAATACCCTGCTTACTAATTTCAGCAATGGCATTTTCTCAAACCTCTGTTTCAGGATATGTATTTGAAGACAGTAACAAAAACCTGAAAAAAGAAAATAAAGAAAAAGGAATCGAAGGAGTAGCGGTTTCAAACGGAACTCAGGTAGTTTTGACTGATAAAAGCGGAAGGTATAGCTTACCAATTCAGGAAAATCAGACGATTTTTGTGATTAAGCCTTCAGGTTATATGACGCCTGTCAATGGAAATAATCTTCCTCAATATTACTATCAATATAAACCAAAAGGTTCGCCTGCAGATTTCAAATATAAAGGAACTGCACCAACTGGAGAGCTTCCTAAAGAACTAAACTTTGCATTAAATAAGCAAAACGAAGGCAAAAACTTCGACATTTTGGTTTTCGGAGATCCACAACCCTACACAGAAAAGGAATTGGATTATTTCAAAAGATCTATTGTAAATGAGGTTAAAAATACCAAGAAAAATGCGGTATTGGGAATTAGCTTGGGTGACTTGGTTGGAGATAATTTAAGGTTACAAAAACCTTATGCAGATGTAATGAAAGAAGTTGGGTTGCCTTGGTACAACGTAATGGGGAACCACGATATGAACTACGATGCAAAAGAAGATTTGCTCTCAGACGAAACGTTTGAATCAAATTTCGGACCTGCAAACTATTCTTTCAACTACGGAAATGTTCACTTCATTATTTTGGATGACATTTTGTATCCGGATCCAAGAGATGGAAAAGGATATTGGGGAGGTTTCCGCGAAGATCAGTTGAAATTTGTGGAAAATGATTTAAAATTGGTTGATAAAAATAAGTTGGTTGTCGTTTCTTTCCATATTCCATTGGATCATAAAAACGAAGATAATTTTAGAAATTCAGACCGTCAAAAATTATTTGATTATCTGATACCTTTTCAAAATGCATTGATTTTATCGGCTCACACACACATTCAACAACAGATTTTCTACGGAAAACAAGCAGGTTGGAACGGTTCGAAAGATCTTCACGAATTTAACGCAGGAACAACCTGCGGTGACTGGTGGTCTGGAACGGCAGACGATGCAGGATTGCCGACTTCTACGATGAGGGACGGTACTGCAAAAGGATATTCTTTCATCAGTTTTAATGATAATCAATATAAAGTTAAATATAAAACAGCCGGAAAACCGGAAGATTATCAGATCGGCTTATTTGTCCCGAAAGCGATTCCTGGAAGAACTTCTGCAAAAATCTTGGCTAATTTCTTCATGGGGAGCAAAAAAGATAAGGTAGAGTACAGAATCGACGGTGATAAATGGGAAGCAATGGAATATGATGAAACATTAGATCCAAACTTTGTGATGTCAGTTTTCAAATGGGATGTTACCCCAAATCTTTTACCTGGAAGAAGACCTTCAAACCCTGAAATGTCAAAACACATCTGGACAGGTTCTTTTCCTAAAAAATTAACATTAGGAAAACATACAGTTGAGGTGAAAGCGATGGATATGTATGGAAATCAGTTCACAACATCAGAAGAGTTCGAGGTTCAAAACCCGATTCTTATTCCTTAGTTTTTTATTTTTTACTATACTTTCAAGAAACCGATTCCTTTTTGGAATCGGTTTTATTTTCTAATAAACTAAACACGAATGAATACAAATGTTTTCACAAATAAACACAATTAAAAGGTGTGATATTATCAATAGGAACGGGCTTTAGCCCGTTTGTTGAGATTAACAATTCAATTGGCTTTAGCCAAAACTTAAAAATATTTAATTAAAATTTTTGTGGTTTATAAATTTGTGTGATCTGTGAAAATATTTGTGTTCATTTGTGTTTCAATCAAAAATCCCTTTCGTAAATTTGCTTAAACGAATAAAATACTATCAAAATGAACATACAAGGAAAGAACGCTATTGTTACAGGCGGAGGAAGAGGTCTTGGTAAAGCGGTTGCTTTGGCATTGGCAAATGAAGGAATAAATATCGGCATTACAGGTAGAAATGAAGAAAACCTTAAAATGACAGTTGATGAAATCCAAAAATTGGGTGTCAATGCATGTTATGCCGTTTTCAGTATGGATAATGAAATTCATGTAAAATCAGGAATTGAATCTCTGGCAGAACAATTAGGCGGAATCGATATTTTAATCAACAACGCAGGAATCGGTGACTTCGGATCAATCGAAGAAATGCCTTCCGAAACTTGGGAACAGGTGATTAAAACCAATCTTTTCGGAGTGTATTATGCCGCAAAAGCAGTTCATCCTTTTATGAAAGCAAAAGGTGAGGGAGATATTGTAAATGTTGCTTCAACAGCAGGTTTAAAAGGCGGCCCGAATATGTCAGCATACGCAGCTTCTAAAGCAGCAGTTGTTTCTCTATCTCAATCGATGATGGCAGAATGGAGAAAACAAAATATCCGTGTCATCACATTAACGCCAAGTACAATCGCTTCTGATATGTCGATCCAAGGTGGATTAACAGACGGAAATCCAGAAACCGTTCTTCAACCGGAAGATTTCGCAGAATGGGTAAGAGATATTTTGAAAATGAACAGAAGAGCATTGATTGCAAATGGTTCTATTTTCTCTACAAATCCATAAAAGGTTTAAAATTTAAAGATATCAATAGGAGTGGGCTTTAGCCCACTTTTTTTATACATAAAAACATTCTGGCTTTAGCCAAAACTTAAATAATAATTCCCTAGATCCTTCCGGTATGGCAAAATGCTGTTAAAAGATTTGTGTTCTTTGCTAAGTGAAACGCCTTTGCGAACTTAAAAATATAAAGCAATTCAAAAAAACTTTGCGCTCTTTGCGCTAAAAAAACATTTCGACTTCGCTCAATGTGACATCTCTAATACTAACAAGTAAAATTGTGATGTTAATTCTTTATTTTTGCAACAAATTATTGACATGCAAAATTATTTAGAATTCGATTTCAAAATTTCTCCGCTTCAGCCTTGGAGTGATATATTAATGGCAGAGCTTATCGAGATAGGTTTTGACAGTTTCACAGAAGAATTGGAGGGTATTTTAGGATATATTCAGAAAGATTTATTTAAAGAAGAGGAGCTTAAAGCATTACCGCTTTTCCAGAATGAAGACGTTAAAATTGAATATACTTTCAAGGAAATGCCTAACATCAATTGGAACGAAGAATGGGAAAAGAATTTTTCGCCAATAAATATCGATGATAAAGTTTTGATTAGAGCAGAATTCCACGAATCTGTTCCGGGAATGCATGAAATTATCATTCAGCCTAAAATGTCTTTCGGGACGGGACATCACCCGACAACGCATTTGATGATCCAACAGATGATGGATATTGATTTCAATGGTAAAAAAGTCTTGGATATGGGTTGCGGAACTTCAGTTTTGGCGATTTATGCCAAACAAATTGGAGCTGGAGATACAAAAGCGATCGATATTGACGAATGGTCAGTTGAAAATTCAAAAGAAAACGCTACAAGAAACAATGTCGAACTGGATATCGAATTAGGAACTGCTGAAAATTTAGGAAAAGAAAATTACGATATTATTTTAGCGAATATCAACAGAAATATTTTAATTTCAGATATACCAACTTATGTTTCTGTATTGAATGATGGCGGAAAATTACTGCTTTCAGGATTGTGTTTCTTTGATGTTGACGATATTCTAGAGGTTTGCAAAGAAAACGGACTTGAATTAAAAAAGAAACTTCAAAGAGAAGAATGGGTAAGCTTATTGCTTGAGAAATAAAACACTGCAAAATATTAATATGAAATCTTTATTTACAGTTTTATTTTTATTAATCATTCAATTCTTTTCTGCACAGGAGGAGGAAATTGCCTATGCCAACGGAATTTTTAATTTTGAAGAAAATAAAACTCAAAAAATATTCACAGATTGGACGAGAGTAAGACAGTCACCAAAGGTCGATGCTCAAATTCTGGATTCTTTGCCAACTAATCAACAGGTTTTGATCATTAAACAAGATGAAACCATTTTAAAACTAGGAGAGCGAAGAGCAAACTGGTATAAAGTATCCTATCAAAAAGACGATAAAACCTCAGAAGGTTACATCTGGGGCGGAAACCTTTGTGTAGGTTACAGAAATAAAAACGGCTATGATTTTCTTTTTGGCTTAACGAAAACAATTAACAAAAAAGACAAGCAATATCCTGAAATCATTATTAATCAAAATATCGCTGCTGTAAAAGTAATTGAAGGAAATACATTAATTGATGAAGTTTCCTTTGATACCGGTTCTGCAGAAAGTTTGAGTTATGGAACGTTTACGATTGAAAGCAATCATAAGCTCAATAATGTTGAATTAACTTTAAAAGCGATGGTTTCCGGCGAAGCGTGCGGAATTGCTAGTTACGACCAATATATTTTATTTAAAAATAAAAAGTTGGTAGCTCTTCCTCAGTTAATGAATGTTGGCGATGCCGATATTTATTATCACACCGAAGAATTTATTTTTCCAAACGATAAAGGTGGCATTCCAAACGCTTTCATCTTTAAAATGGAAGAAATGGAAAAGGATGATAAAGACAGAGAAAAGAAAAAATATGTTTCTAAAACCTACCTCTGGGATGGAAATTCTTATAAGCTGAAGTAACTTTTTTAATAAACTTGAAAACCACTGTATATTTACGGTGGTTTTTTTGTTTTAGATAAAACTATTATTATGGATTATTTTGTATACAGACTTGAGCATATCTATACGGATGAAACTCATACAGCTTGTAAATTTTTAGGATATTTTGACGACGCTGACAAAGCGGAAAAAGAAAAACAAAGGTTATTACATTTTCGGTTTTTTTCAGATTATCCAAATGGTTTCTATTTGAAAAAAGTTGGATTAAATAAAATAAATTGGCAAAACGGCTTTATGGATGTTGTAGGTGAAATAGGAAGAGATTATTTACTGGAAGATGATTTTATTCCTGATTATAGTCAAATAATTAAAGAACTAGATTTAAAGATGGTCTTTAAAGTAAGCCATACTTATACAATTCATACATTTTTAGATGATGAACGAGAAATAGGTGTATTCTCTGATGAAAAAATGGCAAATGATGTTGTTCATTTCCTCAGACAAAAAGATGGATTTAATAAGTATCAGGATGATTTTATAATTAGTGGAATTTTACTGAATGATTGGCAATGGAGTTCAGGATTTGGATAATGTCTGAAAAATGTCTGAACAACTTTTTTGAAATAAAAATAAAACAAAGCTATAAAACAAAAAAAACTCACAATTTCTTGTGAGTTTTTCGTGAGCGCGTCAGGATTCGAACCTGAGACCGTCTGCTTAGAAGGCAGATGCTCTATCCAGCTGAGCTACGCACCCATTAAATAATTTTGAGAAAACTATTAAAACAGTCGGGGCGGCAGGATTCGAACCTGCGACCTCCTGGTCCCAAACCAGGCGCGATGACCGGACTACGCTACGCCCCGATTAGGCCATCTAAAACAACGAATATTACCTTGTTTTTTGTGGGTGCAAATGTATAGTTTTTTTTTGAATTATAAAAATAAAATTTCAAGAAAATAGCTAACGTCTTAAAAATGAAACAATTTTTCTTTTAATTAACTTTAATCATAACTAAGAATAACAATGAAATCTCAAAAAGAAGTACCTTTAAGATACTGCTCATTTTTATTGTAGTAAACGCCTTTTTATCTTTTTCTGCTCAAAAAAATTAATCTAATTAATAATTCTAAAGAGAATATTGAAATCAAAACCTTCAATGAAAGCTTTCAACTGAAAATTAATGAAAAGAGAAAATTAGATAACAATATACCTAAATGTACCAAAAGTTTCTTAATATTATTTTTTTTGTATTCTGTTACTTTCATGAGTAACATTACAATAATTGCACTCTTTGTATCTTTAGTCGAATTACTAATATTAAATGTAAACTTATATCTTCATTTTCATTCTTATTTAAATTTAGATTTTTTCAGTAGAATAGCAGTTGTCTCAGAAGTAATATGACTGTTTTTTTGTGAATAATTTTAGGTGATACTATGTCTGAATATACGAATCATAATATTGACTGAAGCTTTATAAATCACGGACTTTTACTTTTCTATGTTAAAGAAAGAATAACAAAAGAAATTCCGAAATTCTAACAACATTCGAAAAGTTCAGTACGTAAATCTGGTCTCCATTGTTGATTTTTGTAATATTAAGATGTGAAATAATTTATGGGATGCCAGCACAAAATGAAAGGAAAAGTAATTTATTTTTTTTCCAAAGAAAATGAAAAGTAGAATATTACCTGTTTAAGGTTTGTTTAAATAACTATCATGAAAAAATTACCATTCAGATCTGAAATTTAAAATATTAAATAAAAAGACATGAACAAGTACCAATCACTTTTCGACACACAAAAAGAGTTTTTCTATACCGATGTTTCCAAAACTTATGAGTGGAGGATGGATCAGCTCAACAGGTTAGAGAAAATGCTTACTGAAAATCAGGAAACATTTTGTCAAGCCCTGAAAACCGATTTTAATAAACCTCCTTTTGAACAATTGTTTGAAATTACGGTTCCATTAGGAAATATAAAATATTATAAAGAAAATCTTAAGCAATTGATGACCCCGAGCCTGTTTCCATACCCAAAGGATTGGAAGAGACTGGAAACAAAGGTATTATTTACAAAGAACCTTTTGGGGTAACTCTGGTTATTGGCCCTTTCAATGCACCTATTTTATTGTTGCTAGATCCTGCCATTGCAGCTCTGGCAGCGGGGAATCCTGTTATTCTGAAACCTGCAAATACAACACCTACCGTTGCTGCACTTTTTCAGGATTTAATTCCAAAATACTTTGAACCTGAAGCTATAAATATTGTTACCGGAGGAAGAGAGGAAATCACGGCATTATTAGAGTTGCCTTTTGATTTTATCTTTTTTACAGGAAGTTCTGCTGTTGGCAAAGTTGTAATGCGTGCTGCAGCCGAAAATCTTACACCAATAGTGTTGGAATTGGGTGGTCAAAACCCGACCGTGGTAGATGAAACTGCAAATCTAGACATTGCTGTAGATCGTATTGCCTGGGGACATATGGCGATTTCCGGTCAATGGTGCATTGCTCCGGGTTATGTATATGTACACGAAAGTATTGCTGATGAATTTCTGGATAAACTGAAAGCGTCTGTTATAAAAATGTATGGTGAAGACCCAAGCCAAAGTCCTGATTTTGCAAGAATGATAAGCGAACATGATACCGAAAGAGTAGCTTCGTATATTATCCCCGAAAAAGTAGTTCTAGGAGGAAGATATGACATAAAAACCAGATACATCGAGCCAACGATTTTATATCCGAGCACTTGGGAAGATCCTGCGATGCAACAGGAAATTTTCGGACCTGTATTTCCGATTTTGATATACAATGATTTAAAAGAAATTGTAGAAATTATTAAGCGCAAACCTAAATCTCTGGCTGCTTATTTTTTTAGTAAAAATCAAAAGAATATAGATTATTTCTTAAATTCGGTATCTTTTGGTGGTGGTTGTATTAACCAGACCAATCTGCATTGCTGGATAGACAGTTTGCCATTTGGAGGTGTTGGTTATGCCGGAATGGGCAAATATTATGGGAAGGCTGGTTTTGATGTTTTAAGTAATACAAAAGCGATGCTGATAGGAAATCCCGATTTGGAATTGGACGTTTTTCCGCCGTATGAAGGCAAGAATATTGCGAAAAATTTAAGTGTTTTTGGATAAATATGAAATGAGAAGAAGCGATTGATGAACGCCAATCGCGATATTTAGACAAGACAATTTGTATGCTGTAACCATCGGCGTAACTATTAAAAAAAACAATATGATACTAAAAATTATTAATTCTGTATTAATGCTTGTTGCCATATTTATGGGCTTGAAACAAGGATGGGCAATGTTCTCCGGAAAACACGAGATGATAGAAATGTTTGGCAAATGGAACATCAATAAGACAGGTTTGATGGTCATCGGAGCAGTAACAATGATTAGCAGTCTGCTGATTATTTTCCCAAAAACCTTTGTTTGGGGCAATTTTTTAATGGCAGCAGGAATTTTATTGGTTATCTGTTTTCATTTGCTTGACAGAGATTTGAAAGGCGTGGCAATAGAATTACCATTTCTTTTATTGAATCTGATCATCATTTACCTACAGCATCCACTTAAAAACGGCTCACTATAAACAGTAAATTTTCAATGATGAAAATGCTTCCAATCATGATGTTTATTGCTGTTAGTCTCTCGCTTACAGCATGTGGACAATCAAAAACTCAAAAAACTGAAACAATTAAAAAAACACAAAATATGGACACAAACAAACTTACCAACGAAACCGTAAAAGCCGCTTTCGATGCTTGGCAAAATGGCGACAGCAAAACTTTTCTATCTTACTTTACCGCAGATGCAACGATGACGGATGATGGAAGTTCTCGTAACTTTCAAAGCTTTGTAAAGGAAGCCTGTGGAGTAGAGGTTTTTCTAACAATTGATACCGTAGGAAATGATGGAAAAGATATCAAAGGAAACTTCAAAGCAGGACATTGGGGTACTTTTCCGGTATTTTTCAAATTTCATCAGAATGCCGATGGCAAGTTTGACAGATTAGATATTGGACAGGCCAATTAAAAGTGGAGAAAGCAAAAATATTTTTACAGAGTAAAAAATACGAATTATTACTTTTTGCACTGATTCAACACCTGTTCGTAGGCATTTTTATCACTGATCTCGATTTCTATACCCGAATCGTCTGGCCAATCAACATGCTGATGTTGGGATTGGGAAGTATTTTTATGTTTACAGGAAAACACAGCTGGAGACATTGGTTCAGAAATCTTCATTTCATTGTCGTACTGCTTTTGCCTATCGGAATTCCGTTTTTTAAGCATATACATTGGTATTTTACCTTTCTCAATATCAATTATGTAGTCTTTTTTGCATTCTTGTTTTTAGAACTGCTTCGGTTTTTATTGAAGCCGGGATATATTAATAGTGATATTATTTCAGCATCTGCGTGTGGTTATTTTTTATTGATAGAGATTTCAGTTTTCTTATTACAAACATTTGAATATTATAATCCGCTGTCTTTTAAAGGAATAGATACTTCGTCACCCGCAAGTATATTTACAGACCTGGTCTATTTTTGCTCTATAACCTTTACTAGTATTGGGTTTGGAGACATCACGCCCAATCATCACATTACCAAACTTGTAACAGCGTTTGTTGGTGTTGCAGGGCAGTTTTACACGGTTGTTTTAGTGGGAATTTTAATCAGTAAATTCTCTTCAAAAAATTAAATTAATATGAATATAAGTTCTCATTACAAACTCAGACATTTTATTCCTTGGACAAGGGTGAAGATTTATAAAATGATGATATTAAGTATAATTCCTACACTTTTGTTTTATTTTCTCGGCTGGAAGTGGCTGGCAATTCCCTGGGTTCCGGTGGCTTTGTTAGGAACAGCGACTGCATTTATTTCCGGTTTCAAAAATACTCAGACTTACAACCGTACGTGGGAAGCGCGACAGGTTTATGGTGCTATTATCAATAACAGTAGGGCTTTTGGAATTATGACAAAAGATTTTATCCGTTCAGAAGATAAAGTTCATGAAAAACAATTACATCAACAGATTATTTACCGTCATTTTGCGTGGCTTACTGCATTGCGTTTTCAGCTTCGAGAAATTAAAAGCTGGGAAAATATAAAAACAAAAAGTTACAACCGTGAATATCTCAAATATTACAAAGTACCTGAATGGGAAAGTAATTTGGATGAAGAACTAAAGATTTTTCTCAGTAAAGAAGAGCTTCAATATATTTTATCAACAAAAAATCGTGCAACGCAAATCGTTGCTTTACAATCTTCTGAGCTAAAAAAGTTTAATGAAGAAGGCAGTATTTCTTATTACAATTATGTTGCTCTGGAAAATCAGCTAAAAGAATTATATGACCAGCAGGGAAAATGCGAACGTATCAAAAATTTTCCCTATCCGAGGCAGTTTTCAAGTATTAACATCTATTTTACTAACTTATTTTGTATCCTGTTACCATTTGGTTTCCTTAGTGAATTTTCAAAGCTTATCGAAAAATTTGGCGAAAATATTATCTGGCTTACTATTCCTTTTAGTATGATTTTAGGTTGGGTTTTCTTGGTTTTAGAACAAATAGGTGAAAGTACAGAAAATCCGTTTGAAGGAAACGCCAACGATATTCCTATTACACAGATAAGCAGAAATATAGAAATTGATTTAAGAGAAATGCTTGGCGAAAAAGATTTGCCACCAGCGATTGCTGCACAGAATAATATTTTAATGTAAATAAATACAAACAAAATTATGGAACATTTAGAATCCGTTAGAAAATGGTATCCGAAAGCATTAACATCCATCGATACGGTTAATCGCCTGTTAGACACGATTGAAAAGCATATCGGCTTAAAACCGAACCAATTAATGCATGCCGACAGTATGTGCTGTGATGATGTGAATGCCATCCAATATCCGCCAAGAGCTTACGAGATGTTGGGACCTTTTCATTTGGGAGGTCTTGATGGTTTTCCATTTGCCGGAATCACGGGAATGAATGCATTTGCACATCATGTTCCGGAAGATGGAGCAGTGATTGTATTTTATGCGCCACATATCGGAGTTACCAAAGATGGAACTATAGGAGAAATAAGCAGAATAGGGCAGAATGGTAATTCGGCGTGTTGCGGTGCTGCTAAAGGAGCATTAGGAAAACTTTTGGCAGGCGAAATTATTGAAGGAAATATCACTCCACTGGATTTTCAGATGAATACCATTGAGCAGATCTTCCTTCATCAGAAAGATAGAATCATAAATTCAGAGAATCAAATATTTGAAGCTACCGAAGTGATGTATGAAGCTATTGATGAAAGGATAGAAGTGTTGGTAAAAGAAACTAACTATCCTTGTAAATATGTAATCTTAGTAGGAGCTGTTTTTATTAATGGAGATAGAGATATGGGATCTTTTTGTGAGTATAAAAAATTCGAATATATTAATCTCGAAACAAAGGAACGGAAGAGTTTAATGGAAGAATATTATCAGTAAATAAAACAAGGGTCAAATGTATGTTGATCCTTGTTTTATAATCAATTAAGACTTGAGCCCCTTATTATTTTTAGGACTAAATGTAAGTATAATGGTAGAGATTTTTCTATCAGAGGGCTTTTTTTAACTCAAATGATGAAAAAAATAAACAACAAAAAAAATATCGTTTTTTATACCAGAATATTAATAGTTCTTTTGATATTATTGTTTTTTGGAGGATTTACACTATTATTTTTAAAACCGGTATCATCACACCTGCAATTTTCTTTGATCTGCGCTGTGACTTTTATTATAGTTTTTTATATATTTTTAAAACTGAGACTTTTTGAATACGAAAACTCTTTGCAGTTCATTTCTATAAAGCAACCTTATTTCTGGAAAATAAATCCATCAGTAAAACCTATAGAATTTCCGATTGATATGTTGGTCGGATTTAGCATTCGGGAAGGATTATTCACCACATCTCTGAAGCTTATTATAAGACCTCAGGAGCAAAAAACAAAAATACTCTACTGCAAGATAGCAGGACTTAGCAAAGGACAGGTAATTGAACTGAAGCAATCTCTCCAAAATGCAAAAGAATATACCGAAAAATAATTGTGGTAACAGTCTCTTGCCTATTTATTATTTTTGTAATTTCCATCTCAGTATATAGTATGTGATTAAATTTGAAATAAATTAACAGCAACAAAATTATGTCATTGAAATTATTTAATAGTGAATTAAAATTTGTAAAACCTGATTGGAAGGGCAACACATTAAATAGTAAAGGCTTGTATACTAACCTGTATGGCGATGACATTAAAGGATTTGGTGATGTGTGGCGTTGGATGTCTGGCACCAGACCGCTTACAAAACTTAAAAAAGGGCAAAAATCGCCTTTGAGCTGGAAACCTATAAGCAATATCACAGATAAAAGTAAAAATGGAATTATTCCTATTGGTCATGCCTGCTTTATAATTGACTTAAACGATATCCGTATATTGATTGATCCTGTTATAGTTCCTAACCGGTTTATGAAACGGTACACAAAGGTGCCTTTTCAAATAGATGAGTTAACCAATGTTGATTATCTTTTATTGTCACATAATCATCGGGATCATATTGATAAAGATAGTGTTATTCAATTGTGTAAATATAATCCTGAAGTCATCATTTTAACTGGACTAGAAATTGGAAAAATTTTAAAAGGATGGGGCATAAAAAATGAAATTCAGGAAGCAGGTTGGTATCAACAATATAAAACTTCTGAAAACATTGCTATTGACTATTTACCCAGCCAGCATTGGTCAAGACGATGGTTGACCGACACCAACCTAAATTTATGGGGTTCGTTTATGATACAGGATAAGGTGTCCCAAAAGAACATTTACTTTGCAGGAGACAGTGGTTATGGTGATCATTTTAGTGATATTGGGAATGATTACAAAATAGATTTGGCATTAATAGGAATTGGAGCTTATGAGCCTCAGTGGTTTATGCATTCAGCACATACGGGTCCTGCAGATGCACTTAAAGCATTCAAGGACTTAAAAGCAAAGTATTGGATGCCTATGCATTATGGAACTTTTGATCTTAGTGATGAACCGGTTTATTATCCTGAGAAAATAGTAAGAGAAGAACATTCTGAAGCACTTTCGAATATAATCTGGATGTCAATCGGAGAGAAGATCACTTTATTTTAAATTAGGTGATGATATACTTAATTGTATCAATTGTAAATGTTAATTAAACCTTCCTTTAAATATCATGTTTTTTAATAATAGGTGGGATATTTATAAATTTTATAATAGCATAAAACAGTATTTTTAATTGATAATGAAATACCAAAGCTTTAACTACACACATAAGTCAGAAATAGAGCAAATGCTAAATGATGGCTATAATGTTTCCGAACTTATTATCGGAGCTATAAATGGTGTCGACGATCAGCAGTGGTTGGAAGAGCTTTGTATTAAATATATTCTGAATGAAGATTTCGGTATTGCCCGAACCGCGATATATGGAGTAGGCGATATTGCAAGGATTTATCAAAAATTATTAAATTTCGAAATAATAAAAGAAAAATTTACCCAAATTCAGGATCAAAGATTGAAATATGTAGTTGAGGATGTTGAAAATGATTTTGAAATATTTTTAAAAGAATAAAAAGGCTTAAAAACAAAAAGACTCACAATTAAAATTGTGAGTCTTTTTGTGAGCGCGTCAGGATTCGAACCTGAGACCGTCTGCTTAGAAGGCAGATGCTCTATCCAGCTGAGCTACGCACCCATTGAATAGTTTTGAGAAAACTATTAAAACAGTCGGGGCGGCAGGATTCGAACCTGCGACCTCCTGGTCCCAAACCAGGCGCGATGACCGGACTACGCTACGCCCCGAGTATAATTATAAGGTAAAGAAAAAATGCGGAGGGTAAGGGATTCGAACCCTTGCGACACTTTCGCGTCGACAGTTTAGCAAACTGCTCCATTAACCACTCTGGCAACCCTCCTTTTTTCTTTAATTTTTAATGATCGTTGTTCTGTTATTGCGAGTGCAAATATAGAATAGATTTCTTTATTTACCAAATATTTTTCAAGAAAAATTTGCGTATTTTTGAGCTGATAAATGATTAAAAAAATAGACCAATGCGTAAAACATTATATATCATCGGATTAAGTGCTTTCGTTTTTTCGTGTACTTCACAACAAAATGCGAAAAAAAGTTCTTACAAACCGAAAACCCCAGTATCACAGCCAAAAACTGCAATAAAAACACAAACTCCTGAAAAACCAAAACCACAGATTACAAATGATCATGGTGTAGAATTTTTTACTACAAATATTGCAGATGCAACTAAAAATGATAACACCGCAAGTTACGGTTCTATCGTTTCAGCAAAACCTGCAGGATATAAAGTAGTGAAAACTTATTTCCCTGCAATTGCCCAAAACTTCAGACAGAGATATCTTATCTTACATTATACCGCGTTACCGGATGATAAATCGATAACTGTGCTTAGTCAGCAGGCTGTAAGTGCCCATTATTTGGTAAATAACACTGGAGATAACGAGATCTATCAATTAGTAGATGAAAATAAACGTTCTTATCACGCCGGAGTAAGCTCTTGGAGAAATGATAAAAACCTTAATGATACTTCTATCGGAATTGAAATCGTAAACGCAGGTTACACCGCAGATGCGACAGGGAAAAAATTATTTGTACCTTTCAGTGATGATCAGGTGAAAAAAGTAGCTGCTTTGGCGAAAGATATTATTACGAGATATCAGATTCCTGCAACTAATGTATTGGCACATTCAGATATTGCGCCTACAAGAAAACAGGATCCGGGACCATTTTTCCCATGGAAAAAGCTTTACGATCAATATCAGATAGGAATGTGGTATGATGAAGCTTCAAAACAAAGCTATTATGATTTGGCGACCTCTACAGATTTTACTGCAAAATACAATGATCCGACATTTATTTCAAGTGTTCAGACTCAATTGCAAAAATTTGGATATGGATTAGATCTAAGTGGAAAATGGGACGATGCTACCAAAAAAACAATTGAGGCCTTTCAATACCATTTCCGTCCGCAAAACTATGACGGAATCATGGATGCCGAAACATGGTCAATATTACAAGCTTTAAGTCTAAAATACCCTGTAAAATAAATATAAAGCGCATCGGTATGATGCGTTTTTACTATATTTAAAACTATAAAAATTTAAAAAATCTGTAATGGAAAATTTCAGAAAAGAAAGTGATCTATTAGGTGAACTCTACGTTCCTGTAGATGCTTATTATGGAGTTCAGACCCAAAGAGCGATTGATAATTTCAAAATTTCGGGACAATTGCTTTCATCATATCCCGATTTCATCAGAGGATTGGCTTTTGTGAAAAAAGCTGCCGCAAAAACCAACTATGAATTAGGTTTGCTTGATGAAGAACTATATTTCAAAATAGCTGAAACTTGTGACGAATTAATTGTTGGGCAACTTCACAACCAATTTCCTGTAGACATGATTCAGGGTGGGGCGGGAACTTCGATCAACATGAATGCAAATGAAGTAATCGCCAATAGAGTTTTAGAAAAATTAGGTAAAAATAAAGGTGAATACGAATTTTGTTCGCCAAACGATCATATTAACCTTTCACAATCTACAAATGATGCATATCCTACTGCAATAAAAATGGGATTATTGCAGATGAATATTGGTCTTGTGGACAGACTTCAAAAAATTGTTGAAGCTTTCCGTGCGAAAGGAGAGGAGTTTCAGGATGTCATTAAAATGGGAAGAACCCAGCTTCAGGACGCTGTTCCAATGACGATGGGACAGGAGTTTGAAGCGTTTGCAGCCAATTTGGAAGAAGATATTTCTAAATTAAACAGCAACGCAGATCTTTTTGTTGAAGTAAACATGGGAGCTACAGCAATCGGAACAGGAATTAACGCCCCGGTTGGGTATGCAACACTTTGTGCTAAAAATTTAACTCAAATTACAGGTTTTCCAATCGTTTCTGCGCCAAATTTGGTTGAAGCTACACCGGATACAGGTGCTTATGTGATTTATTCTTCAGCAATGAAGCGTCTTGCCGTGAAATTATCAAAGATTTGTAATGATCTAAGATTACTTTCTTCAGGGCCAAGAGCTGGATTGTTTGAGATTAATTTACCTCCAATGCAGCCAGGATCTTCAATTATGCCTGGAAAAGTAAATCCTGTAATTCCGGAAGTGGTTAATCAGGTTTGTTATAAGGTAATTGGAAATGATTTAACGGTGACTTTTGCAGCAGAAGCTGGTCAGTTACAGTTAAATGTGATGGAACCAGTTCTTTCTCACGCAATTATGGAAAACATCAATTTCCTTTGCAATGCTTTAGATACGCTTCGTGACAAGTGTGTTGTCGGAATCACTGCGAACAAAGAAGTGTGTTTAAACATGGTTAAACACAGCATCGGAATTGTTACTGCTCTTAATCCTTACATTGGTTACAAACAGTCTACACAGATTGCAAAAGAATCGTTGGAAACAGGAAATAGTGTATATAATTTAGTGTTGGAAAAAGGATTGCTTTCCCAAGAAAAATTGGATGAAATCCTTGATCCTAAGAACATGCTGAAACCTCATAATAAATAATATTTTCTGTGAGTAAGATCAACAAAACTGTCAAGGCATTACAAAATATAGCTCAGGATCCAAGCCTGCTTAACTTGGTGCTTAACGACAGAAATGTAAAGAAAAAAGAATTTCTTAAAAAATATCCTCATTTGGAAACCCTTCCTCAGATCAACCTTCTTGATCTGGGTGGAGGATCTTTTGATGAAACCATTGATTTATGCTTTCTGGACGGAGGTTCAATTCCTACAGATTTAGCCTTGTTAAAGACTTTGGCAAAAGGGAAGAAAAGCTATTTTGAAATCGGAACATGGAGAGGAGAAAGTGTTTGGAATGTTGCCAAAGTGCTTAACGATTGCACAACTTTTAACCTTTCAGAAAAAGACTTGTTGGAGCTTGGTGTAGATAAAAAATATGCCGACCTTCATGGAATTATTTCCAAAAAAAATCCTGAAATCCTTCATTTAGAAGGAAACTCAAAAACGTTTGATTTTGGAGGGTTGAATAAAAAATACGACCTTATTTTCATCGACGGAGATCATTGCTATGAAATGGTGAAAAATGATACTGAAAAGGTTTTTAAACATCTTATGCATGAAAATACGGTAGTTGTTTGGCATGATTACGCCTTTAATCCTGAAAAGGTCAGATATGAAGTTTTTCAAGGAATTTTGGATGGTTTGCCTAAAGATTTTCATCAAAACTTATATCATGTAGCCAATTCGATGTGTGCAGTTTTTATTAAAGGTGATTTTAAAACCAAGGCTTTTGAAAGTTTACAGGAACCTGAGTTTTTATTTGAAGTAAATTTGAAAATAAAAAAATAGGTGAAATTTTTAATTATCATTCCTGCACATAACGAAGAAGATAATCTTTCATTCACTTTAAATTCTTTACAACAGCAAAGTTTTAAGGACTATAAAGTTGTGGTTGTTAATGATGGTTCAACGGATCAGACCTCTGAAATTATCAAAAAATATACGGATCAGGATTCTCGTTTTGAAACCGTAAATCTTCAAAAATCAGTACATCAACCGGGCTCAAAAGTGGTTAACGCTTTTAAAAATGGGTTAAAAACTCAAACTATAAATGAGTTTGACATCATTTGTAAGTTCGATGCAGATATTATTTTGCCTGAAAATTATCTTGAAACTATCAGGAATTCCTTTCAAAATAACCCTAAAAATGGTTTGATTGGAGGACTTTTATACATCGAGAAAAATGGAGAATGGATATATGAAGGAAATTCAAATAAACATCATGTGAGAGGGCCGATGAAAGCCTATCGAAAGGAATGTTTCATCGAAATCGGAGGGCTAAGAGAAACCTTGGGCTGGGATAATATTGATTCTATTTTGCTTGAAAATTTAGGTTGGAGAGAAGTCGTTTTACCCGAATTACAGGTGAAATTAATTAAAGTGAAAGGCGCGGATTACACCGTAAAAGAATCAGATTATTACGGAAGATATTTTTATTTTTTGGGCTTAAAAAGATTTCTGGCTTACGTCGCATCTTCCAAAGAAGCGATGAAAAGCAAATCGATTTCATTTTTCTTCCAAATTATTAAGTCTTACGAAAATTGCAGATCAAAAAAACTGGAATTGAAAATTACGAAAGACGAACAGAAAATCATCAACAACAAACGTTGGGAAGCTTTGAAAAATAAGTGGTTAAAGATTTAGTTAAATAGTTAAGCATACAGTTTGTTATTCCGTAGGAATCTAACCTCAATTATAAAAGGTATTGTAGAGATGCTTCCAGTATGACAAAGATGATGTAAATAGAATTGTTGTGAAAATATTGTCGCAAGTATTTTTTTTGCATTAAAAATATCAATATGAACGGGCTTTAGCCCGTTTAATAAATCAAGTAAAATCAATTGGCTTTAGCCAAAACTTAAAGTGAAAAAAATAGCCTACATAGAAATAGACACTCACGCAGAAATTGCACAGGATTTTATAGAAATCATGCAGGATTCTCATGAATTTGAAGTAGATTATTATTTTTCGCAAAAAATTAGAAACCAGATAAAAGAATCAAAAAAAAATATATTTCTGTCTGATAGTTCAATGATTATGGATCAGCTGAAAATTAAAAAATACGACCTGATTATTATCGGAACTGTTCATCGTTATTTCAATACTTTTCAAGCTGTTACAAATAAATTTAATACAGCAATTATAGTTCATAATATTAATTTCACCAATATTTCAAAATCTGATTTAATTAAAAATATCTTGAAAAAAGATATAGTTTACAGATTAAAATTATGGTGGAAAGAAGGGCTTTTTTATTCTTCAAAAGTTTATAAGAAGGCGAAAAAATTATTGGTTTTAGATCAGGAATTAGCTTCTGAAAAATATACATTCCTTCCTCTTTTTTACACTAAAAATGTTCAGAATTCAGAGGATAAAGTGTTGAAAATAGTTATTCCCGGAGGTGTTTCTCAAATGAGACGAGATTACAAAAGAGTATTTTCAAATATAAGAAAATGGGAAGATGATTTAAAAAATAGCCCAAATTCAGAAAATAAATTAATTGAATTTATATTTCTGGGAAAAGCTGACGGAAATGAATTACGAGAAATTATTGATCTGAAAAAATCTTTAGAACAAATTAATATCACTTACTTTTCAGAACGTGTTTCTCAAAATGATTTTGAAAAATGGATGAGTGAAGCAGATGTTTTATGGTGTCCGATTCAGCAGGAAACTGAGTTTTTCAGTCAAAAAGAAATCTACGGAACCACTAAAATGACAGGTAATCTTGGCGATGCGATCAAGTATGGAAAATTGGCTGTTTTTCCTAAAAATTATCCATCAAAATTAGATTTCATTATTCCTGAGAACGATAACTTAATGGAACAATTTATCCAACTGAAAAATATTAACTTCGATTTTCAGAAAAATTATAACAAAAAATTGGTTCAGGAGAATTTAGAAAATGTTTTAAATCAATTAATTACTACTTGATTTTAAAAACACTTTTTATAAATCTGATATTTAAATAATCCTCAATCGGGAATATTTTCGTGAAATAATTTCCAATATAAATCAATACTAAAACAACGGCTGGTTTGTAGATTAAATTGATGAAATTGTTATCAAAAGTCGGTAACACAATTGCAACGGTTATCGCTAAAGTACAGATAATCGACACAAAAATCATTTCAATTGTCAACGGAGAAACCTTGAAAACAACATAATTAAAAATGATTTTAATAACATTATAAGTTGTTAGTGAAATTGCTGTAGATAAGGCAATTCCGATCAATTTTAAATCTGTGTTTTTAATGAAATAAAGATTCAGACCAATCGTTAATCCTGCCAATAAAAGCATCACTAAAATATTAAAACGATAGTATTTAGAAAGTGAAATAATATTTCCGTTAAACCCTGTCGCGAGGTCAACTAAAACTGCAGAACCCCAGATCCAGACTACGGGTTCGTATTCTCTCAGCATTGTCCCGTTCTTAGGCATAAACTGCGTTAAAAAAGGAAATCCGACCATGATGCACGAAAATAAAACGGCGCCTAAAAAATATAAAGATAAAGACGTTTTTTTATGAAATCTGTCCAGTTCTTCCATATCTCCGTCTGCCAATGTTTTATTGATAATTGGCGCAGAAATATTGAATAATCCCAATTGCGGAATAGATATCAAAGAAATTAAAGCGTATAAAACTGAGTAAATTCCGACTTCTTCCATTCCTAAATATTCTCCAATCATAAAGCTGTTAATCGCTAAATAATTTCCGAATGTTCCTAAAAACCCGAAAAAACTATAATTAAAAAACTCTTTCCAGAAATTATTCTTCTTAAAATAATCTGTATTGAAATCGAGCTGTATTTTTTCTAATTTATTGGTGTAATAAATGTAACCGAAAAGCATTAAGGTGAAAATCCCAAAGAAAAAAGCAAATGCAACTTTCTGTGAAAAAGCAAAATAGAAGAATAAACAAAATGCTCCTAAATTGGCTATTTTCGGAAAAAGATTATCAAAAATGTTAGAAACAACGATTCTTTTATAGTTGGAAGTATATTTGTTAAAGATCGCGCAAAATGAAAGAATTAATATCAACGGAAGAATCATTTCTTTGTTCTTCCACGCTTCTGAAAGTCTAAATTTTGGATAAAAATAGGGGAGAACAAAAAATATTACACTGAATACAACAAAATTAATAAGAACAGTAAGCAAAGAAAGCGAAAGCATATTCTGTTTTTTACCATCTTTTTCTACAGTGTGAAAAAATTTCACATTAGAATAAGAAATTCCTAAAACAACAAAAGGAACCAGCATTTCAGCGGCAGGAAGGATATAGCGCAATTTTCCGTAAAATTCAAAATCATAAGGGAAAATGAAAATTGCAGAAATTGTACCCAACAAAAAACCAATATAACCGATAATGGAATATTTGAAGCCTTGCCTTGCTACTACGCTCATAATAATATTTTAAAGATTTTTAGGTATAAAAATAATGTTGTTAATGTATTCCGTTTTATTTTTTTCGTCGTTGGTGTTTTTTGTTAGAATTTCTTCAGTCAGTTTTTCAAGTTCAAAATTGTGTCTGTTCAGATATTTGGCTTCATATCCCCAGCTTTCAACTTCAGAAATTTCATTCCAGATGGGTTTGTCGTGGTGTCTTTGTTCCATTTCAACCATCAAAGTAGGTAAAAACTGTTGAATGATTTTTTTTGCTCCTAAAAGCGTTTTCATTTCATTTCCCTCAACATCTATTTTAATGAAATCCAGTCTGTTAAAATGTTCGATTGCAGCCCAGTCATCCAATTTAATGACCTTTACTTTTTCGGTATAGCTTTTTTCTTCGCCTTTTTCTTTATATAAAGTGTTCAGCGTTCCTCGGGACGCGATCATTTTACCATTGATGATAGGAACTTTAAATTCTGCAGTCGTATTTTCGTCAGAAAGTGCAAGCGGAAAAACGTTTATTCTCGGGAATAATCTTTTCAGGCGGCGGTACAGTTTTTTGTTGGGTTCAAAAGCATAAATATGATTGTGATCCAACTTGTTTTCCAGCTGATAGAGGAAGGTTCCAACGTTGGCTCCGATATCAAGAATGACTGCCTTTTTTGGCAAATATTCTTTGATCCAGACCAATTCTGGTTCTACATTACGAGCCGAAAAATTATCTTTATTAAGATGGTTTAAGGTCTTAAAATATCTTTTTTTATAGAAATTCGGACTAATATATTGTAGTTTTTCTGCAATTCTTTGGTATAAAGACATCCTGAGTTTTTTGACGATCAGCAAAGATAAGCAAAAATGTTAAACTAATGTTAAATTTGTTTAATTGTAATGGGTTGATTATCAGTGTTTAATTTTAGAACAGAATAATTTAATGTATCAATAAATTATGGGAAATCCTTCAACTTCGCTCAGGATGACATCGCTAATACTAAGCGTATTATTTAACAGAATAATTTACCGGTGTCATCCTGAGCGAAGTCGAAGGATCTATAATCTATATAAGTTAAAGAAACGGTGTATTCAAAAAATCATTAAAAGGTTTCATGACTTTAAAAATCTCTGACATATTTTTTGCTGCATTTTCATCTAGAACTTCCTCGTCTTTTAAATTATAAACCACAATGAAGCTTTTTAATTTTAAATATTCACCCATCGGATCTTCTTTTTCAAAACCCTGAGGAACTTTTTTCAACTTGTCGTCTTGGTCTAATTCCGGGAAGTGTTTTTTGAAATCTTTATTGTTGATAATTTTCATGAAATCGTCTCCATATAAAGAAATTTCTTTTCTCACTTCTTTCAAAACAGAAGATTCAGGCATGTAGATTCCGCCTGCTAAAAATGATTTTCCGGGTTCAAGGTGAAGATAGTAACCGCCTTTCTGACTTCCTTTTCCCATTCCTAACGATGCTCCGAAATTGGTTTTATAAGGGATCTTATCTTTTGAAAATCTCGTATCTCTGTAAATTCTGAATAATGCTTTTTTAGGATCTAATTTTGCTAGCTCTTCATCAAATTCTCCCATTTCATTGATCAGCTCTTCAAGAAAAGAAATTACATTTTGCTGAGATTCTATATAAAGGTTTTTATTTTCAGTAAACCATTCGCGATTGTTGTTTTTGGTCAACTTTTTGATGAAATCGAATGATTTTGTAGAAATGGTAGCGGACATGTTTTTATTTTAAATCAAATTTAATTAAATCTCTTTTATACGCCAAATAATATATTTTTTTAATGATTCACAATTATTTAACTCGATAACAAATAATTTAATAATCGCCGTCTTGATTGAGGTTTTGTTACATTAAAAATAAAAATTTTATGGTTTTTCTGTTGAAATTTTAAAATATTTGGAGTTTTGGAAATTAAAATTATTAATTCCGTAATATTATATAAAAAGAAATCCAAATATTAATTGTATATTTGCAGAAATTTTATAATATTTAATGAATTTATTTACGGAGTCCAATTTAAGTCCTGACATTCTTAAGGCAGTTGGCGAACTGGGTTATGAAAGCCCAACAGAAATCCAAAAACAGACTATCCCTTTTATTCTTTCAGATATTCGCGACTTGATCGCACTTGCGCAAACAGGGACAGGCAAAACAGCAGCGTTTTCGCTTCCGATTTTGGATATGATTGACGATACGAGTCGCAAAATCCAATTTTTGGTGCTTTGTCCGACACGAGAACTATGTCTTCAGATTTCTAAAGACATAAAAAATTACTCCAAATACATGAAAGACATCAAAACTACAGCAGTTTACGGTGGAAGCAGTATTATGGACCAAATTAGATCTCTAAAGGATAAGCCACAAATCATTGTAGGTACTCCAGGAAGAGTTATCGACCTTATCAACAGAAAAGCACTAGACTTTTCTGCTATTCATTGGTTAGTTTTAGACGAAGCTGATGAAATGCTTTCAATGGGTTTCAAAGACGAATTGGAAACAATTTTGAGAGAAACTCCTGAAACAAAACAAACTTTCTTATTCTCTGCAACGATGAATAAAGAAGTGGAGAGAATTTCTAAAAATTATCTTACAAAACCACACCGTATTTCTGTGGGTTCTATTAACGAGGTTAAAAAGAACATCAAGCATGAATATTACGTTGTTGGGTACCGTAACAAAAAAGAAGCTCTTAAGAGATTAATTGATGCAAACCCGAACCAGTATTCAATTTTGTTCTGTAGAACAAGAATGGAAACTCAGGAGGTTGCAGATTTCTTAATGCAGAACGGTTACGCAGCTGATGCTCTTCACGGAGATCTTTCTCAAGCGCAGAGAGATACTGTAATGAAGAAATTCAGATTGAAAAACATCGATATCTTGGTTGCAACAGACGTTGCGGCGAGAGGATTGGATGTTGATTCATTAACTCACGTTATCCATTATTCTTTACCTGATGATCCTGAAGTATTCGTTCACAGAAGTGGAAGAACAGGTAGAGCAGGAAAAGACGGGATTTCAATCTCTTTAATCAAGCCTGAAGAAAGCAGAAAATTAAAGCAGATAAAATCTACAACGAAAATTGATATCATTGAAAAAATTATACCAACAGGACAAGAGGTAATTAAAGCTCAGGTTGGTGGAGTTTTCGAAAAATTATTCACAGAACACGAAGATATCTTCGAATTTGATGACAGCTTGATCCCGGATCTTAACGCTTTCACGAAAGAAGAATTGGTACACAAATTATTGCAGTTCCAGTTAAAAGATCTTGCACTGTACTACAAAGATAAACATGATCTTGTTGAGCAGAAATTCAGCTCTAGAGATGATGACTATCCTAGAAGAGACAGAGATAGAGGTCGTGACAGAGACAGAGATAGAAGCAGAGGAGACCGCGATAACAGAAGTGGAGACAGAGACAGAGGAGGAAGAGAACGTGGTGGAAAACCAAGAAGAAAGAACGAAGATATGGTAAGATTCTTCTTCAATTTGGGTAAGAAAGATCAATTGAAGAAATTAGATGTTTTAGATATCATCAACAAAGCAACTACACCTGCGGGAGGTAGCAAAAAAAGAGCTGAAATTGGTGACATCGAAATTCTAGAGAAATTCTCTTTCTTTGAGATTGAAAAATCGTTTAAAGGAGAGCTTTTGAATAATATTGCATCAATGAAATTCAAAGGAAAAGATATGAGAGCTGAAGAGGCGAATTAATACTCTTTCCAAACTATATAAAACCGGCATCACAGCCGGTTTTTTTGTTTGATAATCAGATGGTAACGTAATGTTAACAAAACTTAACGTCAGATAGTTTCAGGTAAGGTCCTTTTTTAGGAAATTTGCACAAAATTATAAATACTTAAAAATGGGAATTGGTAATATTTTCCACGCTTTTCAACCAAAAGACAAAATCTTCTTTGTGCTTTTCGAAAAAGTAACAGAGAACCTAGTTGCAATGTCTGAAGAATTCAACACCGGTATCAAAGATTTCGATCTTAACGATGACTCTATGTTGAAGAAAATGAGCGACTATGAACACAAAAATGATGAGCTTACTCATGAGATTTTTGTAGAATTGGGTAAAAACTTTATCACTCCTTTCGATCGTGAAGATATTCACACGTTGGCTACTGGTTTAGATGATATCGCTGATTACATCTATGCTTCTACAAAGTATATTTTTCTTTACAAGTCTCCTGAACTGAAGGCTTATTCAGATTTCTCTTTATTGATCCACAAAGCTTGTCTGGAGATCCAGAACGCAATGAAGAACCTTAAAGGTTTCAAAAACATGGAGCAGGTAAAAGAAGCTTGTATTAAAGTAAATTCTATTGAAAATATTGCAGATGACCTTCTTTCTAATTCTATGGTAGAATTGTTTGAAACGAATGACGCGATCAATATTATCAAAGTTTCATCTGTACTTAATTATCTTGAAATAGTAACCGATAAGGCAGAAGATGTTGCCAATACTATTGAGAACATCATGATTAAATACGCCTAAACAATATAACAAAAATGGAATTTCCTATTTTACTGATAGTTATTATTGCGCTGGCTTTAATTTTCGATTATATCAATGGTTTTCATGATGCGGCCAACTCGATTGCGACTATCGTTTCTACAAAAGTTTTAACTCCATTCCAGGCTGTACTTTGGGCAGCACTTTGGAATTTTGCAGCTTTCTTTATCGCTGCTTATATTATTGGAGAATTTAAAATTGGTAATACGATTGCCAAAACGGTTAACGAGAACTTTATTACATTAGAAGTGATTTTTTCAGGTCTTATTGCTGCAATAGCTTGGAACCTTTTAACGTGGTGGTTTGGGATTCCTTCATCATCATCACACACTTTGATCGGTGGATTTTTAGGAGCAGCTTTAATGCACGCTTTTATGATGGATTATCACGAAGTTGTTGCTGCTCATCCTGAGTTAGGAATGTGGGAAACGTTTAAGACAGCTGCTTATCAGGTAACGACACAAAGTGTTGTTAAATTTGATAAAGTAATTCCTATTTTCTTGTTCATTTTTATGGCTCCGATTATTGGGATGATTATTTCAATCATTATCACATTAATTATTGTGCATCTTTATAAAAAATCGAATCCGCATAAAGCAGATCAATCATTTAAGAGATTACAGTTGGCTTCTTCAGCTTTGTTCAGTTTAGGACACGGTCTGAATGATGCACAGAAAGTAATGGGTATTATTGGAGCAGCGATGATCTATTATCACGTGAATATGCTTCAGGATCCTGTTTATCTTAATATTCCTTCTGCGGGACGTTTTGATTATTTTGCACAACATTATATTTGGGTTCCTTTGGTTTCTTTCATCGCAATTGCATTGGGTACAATGAGTGGAGGTTGGAAGATCATTAAAACAATGGGAACTAAAATCACTAAAGTAACTTCATTAGAAGGTGTAAGTGCTGAAACAGCAGGAGCAATTACTTTATTTATTACAGACCATTTTGGTATTCCTGTATCTACAACACACACGATCACAGGTTCTATCATTGGGGTTGGTTTAACGAAAAGAATTTCCGCGGTAAGATGGGGGATTACTGTAAGCTTACTTTGGGCTTGGGTATTAACGATTCCTATCTCAGCAATTGTTGCTGCGCTTACGTATCTTGTGGTTACATTTTTAACTTAAAATACAAATTCAAATAATAAAAAAAAACTTTGTCCATTTGGGCAAAGTTTTTTGTTTTATAAAGCCCTGAAAAATCGTATTTTTGTTGAAATTATATGATTTTATGGAATTTTTAGACAGATACCAACAAATTGTTGCTGACGCCGTTACTAAGTACACTTTTAAAGATAAACCTACGGAATTGTACGATCCGATGAACTACATTATTTCCCACGGTGGTAAACGTCTTCGTCCGATCATGGTGTTGATGGCTTGTGATTTATTTGGTGGTGATCTTAAACAGGCGATCAAACCTGCTTTGGCGATCGAATTTTTCCATAACTTCACTTTGATCCATGATGATATTATGGATGAAGCTCCTTTAAGAAGAAATAAACCTACAATTCATACTTTACACGGAATCAATGTAGGAATTCTTTCAGGAGACGCTTTAATGTTAAAGGCTTACAAGTTTTTTGAAGATCTTGAACCTGAAATTTTTAAAGCTTGTATCAGAATATTTACTCATACCGGACTTCTTTTATGTGAAGGTCAGCAGTATGACATTAATTTTGAGACACAGGAAAACGTAACTTTTGATGATTATATCAGAATGATCACGTATAAAACAGGTGTCTTAAGTGCATCTTCTTTCGAGATCGGATCATTGATTGCTAAAGCTAATTTTAAAGATGCAAAAGCGATCTTCAACTTCGGAAAACACATCGGGATCGCTTTCCAGATTATGGATGATTATTTGGATGTATTCGGAGATCAGGCTCAGTTCGGAAAAAAACATGCAGGTGATATTTACGAGAACAAAAAAACAGTTCTTTATCTGATGGCGAGAGAGCATGCAACGGACGAAGAAAGAAAAGAACTTGATTATTGGTATTCTAAAAAGACAGATAATATTGACAAGGTTTACAATGTTGAAAAGATCTTCAGAAGAACTAAAGTAGACGAAAAAGCCTTGCGTTTGATCGAAAAACACAACGAAATCGGTCAAAGCTACCTTAAGAAAATAGATATTCCGGAAGAAAAGAAAAAGCCGTTTATAGAACTGGCGAATTATCTTTTGAGAAGAGAAAGTTAAAATATAGGTAACGGAAAATAGGGCTTAGGATTTAATAATCACCTAAGCCCTAATTTCTAAACCCTAATTCCTTACAAATGAAATTCAGGACTGAAGTTGAGATCAAAGAATCAGAGAAAAAGATAGAAATTGAAGATAAAATATTTTCAATAGGATCATGTTTTGCCTCTGAAATGTCAGATTTATTTTATGATGGCCAGCTTCAAACCGTTAACAATCCGTTTGGGACTGTTTTTAACCCGTTTTCAATCAGTAATTCTATTAAGACGCTTCATGATTCTGAGTTTTATCATGAAGAGGATTTAATCACCTTTAATGATGAATTTATTTCCTTGGATCATCACACGAGTTTCGACACAAGATTTGTTCATCAAACCTTAGAAAAAATTAATTCTAAAATTGAAGAAGGAAATCGGTTCCTTCAAAATACCAATTGGGTTATCATAACTTACGGGAGTTCATTTATTTATGAATTTCTTCCAAAAGGAAAATTGGTTGCCAATTGTCATAAAATTCCCCAAAAATTCTTCGAAAAGAGATTGTTGACCCATCAGGAACTCACAGATTCCATTTACAATACGATTTTAAATCTTAAAGATATTTGTAAAGATGATGTTCAGGTCTTATTTACGGTTTCGCCAGTTCGTCATACGAAGGATGGAATGGTTGAAAATCAGTTAAGTAAGTCAAAATTGATTACAGCTATTCATGAAGCCATTTTATTGTTTGAAAATTGTCATTATCTTCCAATTTATGAGATTTTAATGGATGATCTTCGTGATTATCGGTTTTATAAAGAAGATATGATACATCCGAATTCTCAGGCAGTAAATTATATTTTTGAAAAATTTGGGAGCGCTTATTTTTCTAATGAAACACAGGAATTTATCAAAGAAAATTTTAAGATCAATAAAGCTTTAGAGCACAGAACGAATGACGATAAAGATCCAAAATACCTTGAGTTTAAAGAAAAACTGAACGAAAAGATTGAGGCTCAACGTAAAAAAGTTAAACATAAAATATTCTAGTTTTCAAATGATCGATTTTACAAAACTTGATTATTTAAAGGAGGGAAATGATAAGCAGAAAAGAGCTTACGAAGTTCTTACTAAATACAGAATTTTCGAAAAATTAAGTAATTATTCACCCATTTTAGCTGGAACAATTCCGATTGATATTGATGTTGAAGAAAGTGATTTAGATGTAATTTGTGAAATCAAGAATGAGGCCGAATTTCTGAAGGTTTTAAATCAAATTTTACCTCAAAATATTGATTTTACAATTGAAACGAATATAATTAATAATGAAAATTATATTATTTTGAATTCTATACTAGAAGAATTTCCTATCGAAATTTTCGGACAAAATAAGCCGACAACAAAACAGAATGCTTATCGGCATATGATTGCTGAACACAAAATATTACAGGAAAAAGGAGAAGATTTTAAACAAAAAATAATAGAATTAAAGAAAAAAGGAATTAAAACAGAACCTGCTTTTGGTTTATTAATGAACCTTGAAAATCCTTATGAAGATCTATTAAAATTTTAAAAATAATGATTGATACACATACCCATTTATACTCAGAAGAGTTTGATGAAGATAGAAAAGAAGCCATTCAGAGAGCTTTAGATAAAGGAATTACAGAGTTTTATCTTCCTGTAATCGATTCAGAATCTCATGAAAAGATGCTTCAGCTAGAAGCAGATTATCCGAATCAGATTTTCTCAATGATGGGACTTCATCCTTGCTATGTAAAGCCTGAATCTTGGGAAAAAGAATTAGAAATTGTTAAAAATTACCTTGATCAAAGACATTTTCCTGCTATCGGAGAAATTGGAATTGATTTATATTGGGATAAAACGACATTAGATATTCAGGTTAAAGCTTTTGAACAGCAAATTGACTGGGCAATTGAAATGGATTTGCCGATTGTAATCCACACAAGAGAAAGTTTCAATGAGACTTTTGAAGTTTTAGAAAGAAAAAAACATCCAAAACTTCGCGGAATTTTCCATTGTTTTTCAGGAGATCTGGAACAGGCAAAACATGCCATCGATCTGAATTTTATTCTGGGAATTGGTGGAGTAGTGACCTTCAAAAATGGTAAAATCGATCAATTTTTAAATGAAATTCCTTTGGACAAAATTGTTCTGGAAACGGATTCTCCATACTTAGCTCCGGTTCCTCACAGAGGGAAAAGAAACGAAAGTTCTTACCTAGATTTGGTTGCCGGAAAGCTAGTAAATATTTACGGTAAAGATTTTTCTGAGATCGATAGAATTACGACTGAAAATGCAAAGAATTTATTTAAGTAAGATCAATAGGAACGGACTTTATTCCGTTTAACAAAAATAAAAATTCCAATTGACTTTAGTCAAAAATTAAAAAATAAAGCCTTCTCACATCGAGAAGGCTTTTATATTATTTTTTCCTGAAAAAGTTTTTATTTTTCGGCTTCTTCCCGGCATCTACTGCAGGTTTCTTTTTAGTATTTGCAGTTTGAGACGGTCTAGGAGTTCTTGCACCGGCAGGTTTATTATTAGAATCTCTTTTCTGTGCTACTAAATTATCTGTATGAAAAGGATGATCTTTTACAATAGGAATTTTCATTCCGATCAGCTTTTCGGTATTTTTTAGGTTTAACAAGTCAAGCCCGTCTACGAAAGAGATTGAACTTCCCTCTGCACCCGCTCTTCCCGTTCTTCCGATTCTGTGAACATAGGTTTCAGAAACATCGGAAAGCTCGAAATTAACAACGTATTTAAGCTCGTCAATATCAATTCCTCTCGCTGCAATATCTGTTGCAACAAGAACTCTTGTCTTTCCTGATTTAAAGTTATTTAAAGCATTCTGACGTGCGTTCTGAGATTTATTTCCATGAATAGCTTCTGTAGAAATTTTGCTCGCCTGAAGTTTTCTTGCAATTTTATCCGCTCCATGCTTCGTTCTTGAAAATACTAAAACAGAATCAGAAATATCATTTTGCAAAATATGCGTAAGAAGATCCAGTTTATCATCTTTTTCAACAAAATAAACTGATTGTTTGATCGTTTCAGCTGTTGAAGAAACAGGAGTAACTTCTACTTTTACAGGATTGTTTAAGATAGAATCTGCTAATTTCTGAATTTCAGAAGGCATTGTTGCCGAGAAAAATAAAGTCTGTCTTCTCTGAGGTAAAAGTTTAATAACTCTTTTTACATCATGTACAAAACCCATATCCAGCATTCTGTCGGCCTCATCAAGTACAAATATCTCAATATTTTTTAAACTTACGATTCCCTGAGCAATAAAGTCAAGCAATCTTCCCGGATTTGCCACTAAAATATCAACTCCTCTTCTAAGAGCAGTTTCCTGGCTTCCTTGTTTTACACCTCCGAAAATTACCAGTTCCTTTAATGGAAGGTATTTTCCGTAAGCTTTAATGTTCTCTTCGATCTGTATCGCCAATTCTCTTGTCGGAGTCAGAATAAGAGCTTTTATATTTTTGTTTTGTACTTTATTTTTGGATAAATTTTGTAAAATAGGAATGGCAAAAGCGGCCGTTTTTCCGGTACCGGTCTGTGCACATCCTAGAAAGTCTCTGCCATTTAAGATTTCAGGAATAGATTTTTCCTGAATAGGAGTGGGAGTTGTATATCCCTGTTCCTGAATTGCTTTTGCAATGGGGTCTATTAGGTTTAGGTCTGTAAAATTCAAATGAATTATTTTTTTATTTAAAGTAAAAATTCCCTCAATGTGAAGGAATTATATTATGCAAAGGTAGTTTAAATATTTTTAAGTATATTAATTGACTTTAATCCATTGCTGATTAAGTTTTAAATCTTCAAAAAATTTGTAAACTTCAATCAGTTTTTCACTTCCTCTTTTTCCGTAGTCTTCCACTTTTTTTGAGGTACCATCAGCAAAATTTACAGTTAAATTAGAGCTTGAAAGATCTGATACGTTTTTTTGACCATAGTTTTCATTTAAATTTTTAACATCTAAACCATTCAATAAAGAAACTAATTTATTGTAATCTGCTTCTTTAATGGTTGCTTTAAAAGTTCCTTCACGAGGTTTCGAAAACTCATCTTTTGAAGGTGTTTTTGTGAAGTTAAAGTGTTCTGCTTCTAAAACTGCTGTTCTATCAGGATTGATAGTCATCGCAAATACAGGACAAAATCCGAAACAAGGTGTCGTTTTATATTCAATTGTAGAATATTGTGATTTGCTATTTTGCGCGTTTTTTACATTTTGAGAGTTGCATGAAAATAATACAACAAATGCAAAAAGACCTAGTAAATATTTCATAGTTTAAATTTGATTGGAGTCTCTCAATAATTGTTCCAAAAGATATGGTGTAGTCAAAAATTAAAGAAAAGTTCATAAAGGCTCTAGCAGAGGGAGTTTTTTGTTGTTATAATGTAATGATTTAGATTAATTACATAAAATATTCTATTATAAATGATATAATTTTACTTGAATTTAAAAATTAATTTATAATCATGAAAAAAACTACAATTTTAATTGCAACAGTCTTAGGTTTTGTTGCAAATGCACAATCATGGAATCTTACAGGAAACGGGGCAACTAGTCCAACTACTAATTTTTTAGGAACTACAGATAATCAACCTCTTATTTTTAAAACTAATAATATAGAATGGATGAAACTAAATACTAAAGGGAGGGTAATATTTCAAAATATAGACAGTGGCTCAGGCTTGGATAATAACTTATTTTTAGGAGGTGGAAATGATAATTTTGTAGGATTCGCCAATACATCAGTTGGTATAGGTGCACTTGTTAGTAATATTGGTGGAGGTGCAAATACAGCTGTAGGTGCAAATAGTTTAAGAGCAAATGTATCAGGAGGGCAAAATACTTCAATTGGAGTAAATGCTAATACGAATAGTACTGTTGCTACTGCTAACACTGCTGTAGGAGGAAATGCAATAAACGGCCCTGGAACAACCAAAGCGAATACAGCTGTTGGTTTTGCTGCTTTAGCAAGATATAGTGCTACAGTCAATGACAATATTGAAAATAATACAGCAATTGGTTATGGTGCAATGTCAGGAACAAATTCGGGTATTGGAAACTCGGCGCTAGGGAAAAGAGCTTTAAGTGGAGTTTCTAATGGAAACAATAATATTGGAATAGGTATTGAATCAGGAAATAATATTGCAGCAGGGAGTGAAAATATTGTTATTGGTAATAATTTGAATGTTTTAACATCAGGAGGAAATAACCAGCTAAATATTGGAAATTGGATTATAGGAAATAATGGTACCATTGGGATCGGACAATTCACCAACCAATTGCCAGCAGATGGTGTTTCTCAAGATGGAGAAAAATATAAACTTTTCGTAAAAGACGGTATAAGAACAGAAAAAGTAAAAGTTGATATCGCTACAAGCAATGGTTGGGCAGACTATGTTTTTAATAAAAATTATAAACTAATGTCTTTGAGTGAGCTTGATCAATTTATCGTTAAAAATGGTCATTTACCTGAAGTTCCCACTACGGAACAGGCAATTCAGAATGGTATAGAATTAAAAGAAATGAATATCTTATTATTGAAAAAAGTAGAAGAATTAACACTTCATCTAATTGAGCAAAATAAAGAGCTGATAATTCAGAAAGAAGAGTTTCAAACATTGAAAAAAGAGATTAGATCTTCAAAATAATTTTTAAACTTTAAATTATGAAGACAAAATTTTCTTTTTTTATAATCCTCATTGCTTTTGGAGTAAATTTTTTGTTTGCTCAACATCAGAATGATAATTGGTTATTTGGAAATAACAAGTGGAAGTTTGATAATACTGCTCCTAATGGTTTTATACATACAACTAATTTAATCCCCAGTATTAGGTATGCGAGCTCAATTATTAGTGATAAGAATACAGGGGATTTGCTTTTTTTCTCCAATGGATATACTATTTATAATAAGAATAGTGTTGTGATGGATAATGGAAATGATTTGTTTGGAACACCTGTGAATTCACCATTACAGGCAATAGGTAATCCTTCAGATCAATCTTCAATTATACTTCCTTTACCAAACTCCAATACTTTATATTATGTTTTTTATATTAATGGTAATAGAAAATTAGATGATCAATTCATTATTCAACCTACAACATCATATAGTTATGGATTAAGATATGCTATTGTAGATATGTCTTTGAATGGAGGTTTGGGTAAAGTAATTTCAAAAAACAATATACTATTTAGTGATTCTCCAACGAATGCCTTAACCTCTACACTTGCTAGCGACGGAAATTCTTATTGGGTAGTAACGGCAAATAATGGTAACTTTTTATCTTACAAACTAGATGCGAGTGGCTTAAATACAACACCTGTTGTTAGTTCTGGTGCTAATTATGGTAATTTTATTAAAATATCACCAAATTCCAAAAAATTATTAACAAGAACATCTGGTAGTGTTTGGTTACATAATTTTAATAATACTACAGGAGTAATTACTAATCCCTTTAATATTATTCCTGTTAATAATAATACTGTATATTATAATGATGCGAGTGGAACAGCAAATAGCGCAGAGTTTTCTCCTGATAGTAATATTGTATACTTTATTGGTGCAGAAGCATGTCTTTGTTTATATCCTGGGGGTATAATTGGTTGGTCAGGTTTAGCGATGTACAATATTAATACAGGAAGTTTAATGGGTGTTAATTCTTCTTCTTCCGGTCATTATGATTTTGATTTTTACGGGCTAACAGCTAGTTTGCAGTTAGCAAAAAACGGTAAAATATATCTAATACAAAATGTTAAAATCCAGGATGATGGACATGGCTTTAAGGAAGTCAAATTTGGGACGTATGGAAGCAATTATTATCAATCTTATGATTGGCGAGTAATTAATACACCTAATGTCTGGAGCCCATCTGTAAATCCTTTAAGTTCAATTACACCTCCAAGAAATGCTCAAAATGGTTTTTCATTTCCTCAATTGGTTCCTGAACTTAATGCTTCTGTTGCATGTCCCGATGTTTTATATATCACTACACCGGTAACAACTTCTCAGGTTTATCATGCAGGAAACTCAATTTTTGCGTCTTCAGCTATAAATGATAACCTTAATGTAGAATATAAGGCTGGCTTAAATGTTAATTTAAACCCAGGTTTCTTTGTGAAAGGTGAATTAAGAGGAAACTTTAAAGGATATATTAGTCCATGTACAATTGCTAGTTTCAATAAAATAGGTCCAAATAATATTGAGCCAACTTTTGCCAAAGCAAACACTGTTCTAGCTTCGGAAGTTAAAATTTATCCAAATCCGGCTTCTACAGTCGTAAAAATAGATGCTGGTAAAAATAAGCTAACAGGTTGGTCACTTTATGACCTCTCAGGAAAAAATGTTTTGAATGGAAATGATGTAATTGTTCCTGTTCAAAATCTTCCAAAATCTTCTTATTTATTAATGATTAGGCTTGATAATGGAAGTACAGTTACCAAGAAAGTTATTGTTCAATAGATAAAGTGAAATAATAATTGATTTAAACAAAAAAGGATAAACAGCAATGTTTATCCTTTTTTTTATATTGTATAAGATATTTACTATCCGTGCAACTGTTTCCAGATCGCATCTTTCAGTTCCATAAGACCTTCTCCTGTAACTCCTGAGAAAAATAAAGGTTTTTTATTTTCAGGGAATTCTGCGGAGATTTCTTTTCTAAGTTCTTCATCCACAAGATCGGATTTTGAAATAGAAACAATGAAATCTTTATCTAATAATTCAGGGTTGTATTCCTGTAATTCATTTTCCAAGATTTTAAATTCTTGAAAATGACTTTCAGAATCTGCCGGAATAAGGAATAATAAGATCGAGTTTCTTTCAATATGTCTCAGGAAACGGTGACCAAGACCTTTTCCTTCCGCTGCACCTTCAATAATTCCCGGAATATCAGCCATTACAAAAGATTTGTAGTTTCTGTAATCTACAATTCCTAAATTGGGCGTTAAAGTGGTAAATGCATAATTGGCAATTTTCGGTTTAGCCGCAGAAACAGACGATAAAAGAGTTGATTTTCCTGCATTAGGGAAACCTACCAATCCAACATCCGCTAAGATTTTAAGTTCGAAAACAATAAAACCTTCCTGACCGTCCATTCCCGGTTGTGCAAATCTAGGCGTTTGATTAGTCGAAGATTTGAAATGTTCGTTTCCTTTTCCACCTTTTCCACCTTCCATCAGGATGATTTCCTGACCGTCTTCCATGATTTCGCCAACGATTTCTCCGTCTTCATTTTTAGCAATAGTTCCGATAGGTACATTGATGTAAATATCTTCTCCATAAGCTCCTGTAAGCTGGTTTTTAGCTCCATTCTGACCACGGTCTGCTTTGATGTGACGCGTGTATCGAAGAGGTAGTAAAGTCCATTCGTGAGCATTTCCTTTCATGATAACGTGACCACCACGTCCTCCGTCTCCACCATCAGGACCTCCTTTCGGAATATATTTTTCACGACGAAGATGGGCAGAACCTGCGCCACCATGACCGCTTTTACAATGAATCTTTACGTAATCTACAAAATTTGACATAATTCTTTTAGGGTTTAGGCTTCAGGGATTAGGGAATAGATTTGAGCAATGCTAAATCCGAATCCCTAAATTCTAAATCCTTATTTTATTTTTTCTACTTCAGCAAAGAGCTTTTCAGAGATTTCGTTGATCTCGCCAACTCCGTTTACCTCTACATATTTTCCTTGCTGCTTATACAATTCAGCTACTTCAGCTGTTTTTGCATAATATTCTTTAATTCTGTTTTCGATGATTTCTACATTGCTGTCATCGGTTCTTCCGCTTGTTTCACCTCTTTTCAGCAATCTTTCAACCAAAATAGTATCTTCTACGATTAATGAAAGACAAATATTAACCTGATTGTTTAATTCGTCTTTAACGATTTTTTCCAAAGCTTCTGTCTGTGCAACAGTTCTTGGATATCCGTCGAAAATAAATCCGTTTGTGTCGGTCGGTTTTCTCAACTCATCAATCAGCATATCTGTCGTTACCTGATCCGGAACCAATTCTCCTTTATCAATGTAAGACTTTGCCAGTTTCCCAAGGTCAGTATCATTTTTCATGTTGAATCTGAAAAGGTCACCCGTTGAGATTTGTTTTAAATTAAATTTCTCGATCAGATTCTGAGCTTGAGTTCCTTTTCCACTTCCTGGAGGGCCGAACAGAACAATGTTTATCATAATGTTGTTTCTGCTTTAGGCTTTAGGCAATATGCTTTCGGCCTTTAGCTTTTTTAGTTAATATTTACTTTTTATTTAGATATAATTTTAAAAGCTAATAGCCAGAAGCTAAAAGCTTGTAGCAATTCTAGTGGTTGATTTGTCCGTCAGATAGTTGGTATAAATTCGGAAGGTTTCTTCCTAATTCATCATAATCTAAACCATAACCAAGAACAAATTTGTTCGGAATTTCTTTTCCGATATAATCTAATTTGAAATCTTTTTTATAAACTTCCGGTTTCAATAAGAAAGAAGCGATTTTTACAGATTTTGGACGCTGTGTTTCGCTAAAATATTTGAAAAGGCTTTCAACCGTATTTCCTGTGTCTACAATGTCCTCTACAAGGATAATATGACGGTCTTTTACGTCCTTCGTTAATTCCATTTTCTGGTAAACGATTCCTGTAGATTCTGTTCCTGCGTAAGAACTCATTTGGATGAAAGCAATCTCGCATTCACCGGGATAATGCTTCAAAAGGTCTGAGAAGAACATGATAACTCCGTTCAAAACACCAATGAAAACAGGAACTTCATCCTTGTAATCTTCATAAATTTTTAAAGCTGTTGCTTTTACGATCTCCTGAATTTCGGCGTCCTCCAGATAAGGAACAAAAGTTTTGTCGTGAACTTTAATACTTTCCATAAAATTTTTAGTAGTTTGCAAAGTTACGGATTTTTGGTGGAAATATTTTGTTGTTTTTATTGTTGATTTAATAATTAGGTTATTGAAAATTTGTGTTGAAAATAATTTAAACACAAATTTCCACCAATATTTTCACAAATAACACAATTCTTATCATTTTGAGTAGGAAAAGTTATAGTAGAATTAAAAAACAATTGAGATTCTTCCTTCTTTAGAATGACAAGCGTAGTGTGATTGTTTGGAATGATGAATATTTAAAATTTCTTATCTTTGCAACTCACAAAACCCAGAAAACGATAATGTAGGATATAATTTCTTTCAGATTTAATTGAACAATAATGAAAATGTTATTGAAGTTTAACCTTAATTAAGAAAGAAATCATGCTTTTTCTATACAATATATCTTTTGGGTTTCCTGCGGGGAATCTGCTTTTTAATTCTATTAACTTAACGATACAATCAAATACAAAATCGGCTTTGGTCGGAAGTAACGGCATGGGGAAGTCTACCTTGCTGAAAATTATTGCTAACGAAATTGAACCTTTGGAAGGAAGCGTCAATATTCAGGGTGATATTTTCTATGTTCCTCAGATGTTCGGGAATTTTAATTATCTGACGGTTGCGGAATGTTTAAAAATTGACAAAAAATTAAATGCACTTCAAAAAATAACGAATGGGGAAGTGGATGAAATGTATTTTGAAACTTTAAATGATGATTGGGATATTGAAGAACGTTCTAAAATTGCTTTGCAACACTGGAAACTTGATAATTTAGATCTAAATCAAACATTGGAAAGCCTGAGTGGCGGACAAAAAACAAAGGTTTTTCTTGCAGGAATTCAAATCAATCAGCCTGAAATTATTTTATTGGATGAACCAACGAATCATCTCGACTTGGAAGGCAGAAATCTGCTTTATGAGCTTGTTGAAAAGATAAATTCAACAGTTGTGATCGTCAGTCACGACCGAACTTTATTGAATTTGGTTGATACTATTTTTGAATTGAGTAATCAGGGAATTTCGACTTATGGCGGAAATTATGATTTTTATGTCGAACAAAAAGAAATCGAAAATGAGGCGTTGCAAAACGATATTCACTCCAAAGAACGTGCGTTGAAAAAAGCAAAAGAAAAGGAACGTGAAACTTTGGAACGAAAGCAAAAACTCGATGCGCGAGGAAAAGGAAAGCAGGAAAAATCGGGTGTGGCGAGAATTATGATGAATACGTTGAGAAATAATGCCGAGAAAAATTCTTCAAAATTGAAAAGTATTCATGCTGAGAAAATCAATGATATTTCTTGTGATTTGCGGGATTTGCGTTCGTCTGTGAGAAATGCTGATCAGATGAAAGTGAATTTTAATGATTCAGAACTTCATTCCGGGAAGATTTTGATTTCGGCTGAAGAAGTTAATTTCAAATATAATGAAGAAAACTTTTGGCAGGAAAATCTCAATTTTGAAATTAGAAGCGGAGATAGAATTTCTATCAAAGGTTCGAACGGTTCGGGAAAAACGACTTTGATAAAGCTCTTGCTGGGAGATTTGAAACCGTCTGTCGGAAAAATTTCGACGTCGGATTTTAATTCGATTTATATTGATCAGGAATATTCTTTGATTGATCGCGATTCAACGATTTACGATTTTGCTCAAAAATTCAACGATAATGCATTACAGGAATCTGAAGTGAAAACATTGTTATCAAGATTTTTATTCGGAAAAGAAACTTGGGATAAGAAATGTGGTGCTTTGAGTGGCGGTGAACGTCTGCGACTTCTTCTGTGCGGACTTTCCATCAGTAATAAAGCTCCGGATATGATTATTCTCGATGAGCCTACAAATAATTTAGATCTTCAAAATGTGGAAATTCTAACCAATTCTATTAAAGATTATTATGGAACTTTGGTTGTGATTTCGCACGATGAGATTTTTTTGAGGGAGATTGGAATTGATAATGAGATTGTTTTAAGCTAATCACAAATTTACATTTTTGTCATTCCTTGGTGGTTTTGAGAATCTTAGCCATCAAGGAATTACATTATAAACGTTCCAGAATCCATTGATAAATATCATTCAGAATATCTTCTCTGATTTCTTCATTTAATATTTCATGGCGCATTTGAGAGTGTAGTTTTACATTTACATCTTTAAAACCATCAATCTTTAAATTCTCAACAGTCTGTGTAACTCCTTTTCCAAAATCGCCTATGGGATCATTTTGTCCACTAACAAACAGAAGAGGGAAGGAATTAGAAATTGTTTGTGCCCAATTTCTTGCCGTCGCTTTTTTATAAATACTGAATAACGCATAAAACGCATTGTTGGTAAAAGGAATTCCACATAGTTCATCCTGGGAAAAAGCATTTCTGTTGGCCAGATTCAAACTAAGCCAGCTTGTATCACTGAAATTGTTGTCTTTTTTGAATTTCTGATTATTGACAATTGTAAAAAGAGTATTGAAAAAAGTACGTTTGTGAGGTATTATTTTATTGGCTAATGAAAAATAAGTTGTCACTAAATTAATACCTGTCAAAGCTCCTCCTGTTCCCGTAATAATTGCCCCCGAAAATTGATCACCCATTCTTTGCAGCAAACAACGCGTAATAAAAGAACCCATTGAATGTCCAAGAATAAAATGAGGAACATTCGAATATTGATCCATCAAGTGTTTACTCATCTTTTCTGAATCTGTAATCAATCTTTCATCCGGATTATTAAGTTGAAAGAATCCGATATCCTTTTTTTCTTTTACAGATTTTCCATGTCCTAAATGATCGTAAGTCAATACAGCGAATCCTCGATTGGCAAAATATTCCGCAATTTCCGAATATCTCCCACTGTGTTCCTGCATCCCATGAACGATTTGTAAGGTCGCTTTTACAGGAATTGTTTCAGGATAAAATAAAGTGTAAAAGAGTTGGGTTTTATCGGTTGTGGTTGCAGATAGGTATCCTGATTTTTGTAGTGATCTCATTTCACGGGTGGATTTTAAGAATTAATCAAATATATAGAATTAATGAATTTTCTATTCATCCAATCTTGATGAAATATCCATTTGTTGATGAAGAATTCTTATGATTTGAATTTCTTCATTTTTAAGATTGATTTTGTAAAATATAAAATGAGATTTCACCCTTGAACGGAAATATCCTTTTCTGATTTCACCGTAATCTTTTCCAGACATTGGATTTTCAGATAAATATTCAATTTCATTCATTAATAAATCAAAATAATGATCTGCCTGTTTTACTGACCAAGTTTCGAAGGTGTAAAGCCAGATTTTTTCTAAATCATTTGATGCTTCTTTACTGATTTTGTATTTCATTTAGTCAGCAGAATGTTTTTGATGAAGATTTTTCAAAAATTCTTTACGGTCAAAATTTTCAACAAAACCAGATTTTTCACCTTTTTTTAATTCGTTGATTAATTCTGTTTTCTTAGATTCCTCATGTTCAAACATTCTTAAAGCTGTTCTTACAACTTCACTTGCAGAAGAGTATTTGCCAGACTTAATCTGTTGACTAATAAAGTTATCAAAATAATCTCCTAATAATATGGATGTGTTTTTTGCCATTTTTTTAATTTTAAATCAAATATACCAATTCTTGGTATTTTAACAAAACTATTTTTCCATTGGAATATTTTTTTCTTTACAATATTTTTCGATTTCAGAATCATTTAGAAAATATTTGTCACAAAATTCATCCAATTCTTTTTCAGCACCAGAAATGTATTTTTCACTTGCTGTTAATAATTTTTCTGTTTGCTCTATAAAGTTTTCAAATTCTCTGTTTATTTTACAAAGTTTATCTATTGTTTTAAAATCTAGATTTCTGTAAACAGCAGGGAATAATATTTTACTTTGATATGGATTTGCATTCAATTCAATTATTCCAATACCAAAAGATTGATTTAATCTAGACATTTCTTCATGTAGGCTATCACTAAATTCAAAAGCTACTAAATATCCATAATTTGCCCAACTTGAATTTGATACAGCTTGAAAATATGCTTTTTTAAGTTCGCTGTCACTATTAATTTCTCTTTTGAGTTCATAAGAACTTAATTTAAATGTATCTACACGATTAATTGATTTAAGAAAATTTTGACTTGCTTTCGTTTGAAGATTAAGAAATTTAATTCCAACCATATCTGGATGAGTCCATATCTGATTACTATCTTTTCCATTTGATTGTTCGTGAAAAATAGTTTTTGAAAATGTTTCTGTGTTTTTTAAGAAACTACTTAAAAGCTTATGTAAATCCCTTTCTTCGTAAGCTTTTGTCTTTATTTTCATCTCTTCCTTAATTATTACTGAGGAAATCTCATCATCATTTAATATTTTATCTTCAATCTGCTGCTCATTTTTGGTCAAATAATAATAATAGATTCCGTTAGATCTTTTAATTCTTTTAACTCTTGAATCTCCATTTCTTATATAATCTCCAAGTTGTGCAGAGATTGTTGCTCCCGGAGTTTTGCCCTTTAAAAATTCATAATATTTTTTTTCAACAATATGATTTAACACTTCTGTATTATAAACAGGAATTATTAAATCTTCTAAACTCTTTAAAATAGCTTCTTTTACTGTCATTAGTTTTTTGTAATAATTGATTTCAAATTTAACAATAAATATATAATATTATAAATCTTCAATTCCCACATGATTTCCACCCACCCAAAAATAAAATCCACCACAAATTTGGTCACCCTATTTTTTAAAAGTAATTTTGCATGAATCTAAAAACAAAAGTAAAATATGTCAACTTACGTAGTTGTAGGTCTTCAGTATGGAGATGAAGGTAAAGGAAAAATCACGGATGTTTTATCTGCAAAATCGGATTATGTTGTTCGTTTCCAAGGGGGAGACAACGCTGGTCACACGGTTTATGTAGGTGAGGAGAAATTTGTTTTGCACCTTCTTCCTTCAGGAGTTTTGCAGTGTAAAGGTAAATGTATCATTGCCAATGGAGTAGTGGTAAATCCTAAATCTTTCATTAGAGAAGTAGGCCAGATCGAAAGCAAAGGCCTTAGAACAGACCACATTTTTATCAGCAGAAGAGCGCATGTGATCATGCCTTACCACATCCTTTTGGATACTTACCGTGAAGAAGAGCACGGAGGAACTCAGATCGGAACTACTAAAAAAGGAATCGGGCCATGTTATGAAGATAAGATCGCAAGAATCGGTATCAGAATGGTAGACCTTTTAAATCCTGAGATCTTAAGAGATAAAATTGAGAAAAATTTAAAGGTTAAAAACTCTCTTTTCGAAAAATATTACGGAAAACCGACATTAGACGTTGAAGAAATTTACAACGAATTTTTAGAGATCGGAAAACAACTTCAAGACAGAATCGTTGATACAGAGGTTGAATTGAACGAAGCTATCAGAGATGGTAAAAACGTTTTATTCGAAGGAGCTCAGGCGTTGATGCTAGATATAGACTTCGGAACATATCCATACGTAACTTCATCTTCTCCATCTACAGGAGGTGTTTGTACAGGAGCTGGTGTTCCGCCAACTTCACTTAAAAACCTGATCGGTGTTGCAAAAGCATATTGTACAAGAGTAGGAAACGGACCTTTCCCTTCTGAATTGGACAATGAATTAGGAGAAAGCATCAGACAAATCGGAGGTGAATTCGGAGCTACAACAGGTAGACCAAGAAGAACAGGTTGGTTAGACCTTGTTTCTTTGAAGCATGCTTGTATGATCAATGGAATCAATAACTTAGTAATTACTAAACTAGACGTTCTTACAGGAATCGAAAACCTTAAAATCGTAACGCATTACAAAACTGAAGACGGAAAAATCATCGATTATTTCACTTCTTCAACAGAAAAACTATACAACTACGAGCCGATCTACCAAGATCTACCAGGTTGGAACGAAGATCTTACTCAAGTAAGAAGCTACGACGAACTTCCTGACAATGCTCAGAAATACATCGAGTTTATCGAAAAGTATTTAGGAATCAACGTTTACTTAGTTTCAGTAGGACCTGAAAGAAGTCAAAACATTATCAGAAAAGAATTATTCTAAGGAATATCTTCAAATAAATAAAAAGAGACTGTCAATTTTGATGGTCTCTTTTTTTTGTTATAATAATTGGTGGCTTCGAGAACCTCAGCCACCAGTTGTCGCGCAAGTTTGTAAAGTCGGTGGCTGAGGTTCTCGAAGCCACCGACTTGATAATTAAAAATCTCCCACAAATTTCAAAAATACAACAAACACAATCATCTGTAGAAATTTGTGAAATCCGTGGGAGAAAAAATCATTCAACGCAAAGGGAACTTTAAAAATCAATGCGTCAAAATATAAATTGGTTAATCAGTTTTTAGAATATTTAGCATAAGCTTTCGCTAGTTTTTCATCATATTTATTCAATTTGTAACCTCCGCCATTATACCCTTTTGCGAAATTTGCCCAGCTTTTATTTCTCAAATGAACTAAAAGTCCGTTTTTCTCAAGGAATTTTCCGAAAGCTTTCAAATGTTCGCCTTCATTAATTTCCATTTTTGATACGAAGTCAGCAGTGTCAATATATCCAAGATTTTTAGCATGAAAACCCATAATTTGGAAACTTCCCCAAGAAGCAGAAGATAACGCTGCATCTTTAAATTTCGGATCGTTTCCTAAAGTCATTGCTTCATTAAGTCTGTCGTACTCTTTCACGCCGCCTTGATAGTAGATTTTCGTCCATTTTGGATATAAAACATCTTTATGATTGACGTTGTAAAAAGTGTTTGGATCAATTCCTCTTTTCTTTAATTCGTTCCAGAAAATATGACCTTCAAACAAAATTTTAGGTTTATTATTAATTAAAAATCCTTTTCCGCTGCTTTCTATTTCGTTAACGGCTTTTACGGCTGCTAATTCAAGATCGTATTGATTAGCAAAAGTAATCAAGTCACTTTCCTTCAAAAATTTATCGGCTGAATTTGTCGGAGCCGGAGCCGAATTTTTCTGAAGCAAAACTGTCCACGTTTTCATTCCGACAATTCCGTCCACAACTAAAGAATTTTTTCGTTGAAAATCCTTCACTGCTGCATCAACTTCCAGAGAAAAAGAATCTGAAATTTTGATGTTATATCCTTGTTTATAAAGAAGTTCACAATGTGTAGTGACTTCCGGTGATTTTGTGTAATATTTTAAAAGTTTCATGGCTGTTAGTTTTTTAGTTATAAATGATAAACATAATCGGTGTATTTTATTGACATAGGAAGCTGTAGCGTTAAGAAAATTAAAAATTAATCCGTTAAAAAATTCCCACTGTTTGAAGCACGAGACCAATTTAGAGTCGAAAAACAAATGTTGATTTCGTGCGAGTTTTGGGAATTTTAGGATTAAGTTTTAATTTTTAGCGAAAGATTCCAAGTCTTGAATTTTTGATTCTTTTGTTTCAAGACAAAAGAATTAATTTACAGGTACTTTCGGCATTCTCTCGCAAATCATCCCAATTAAAAAGTATGATTTAAATTTCACTTCCTCTCTTTGAAGTTTGTAGTCTAAATTCAGAGGATTGACGTTTACGACGCTGAAATTTTGTTGTAAAACAGCGTAATCATCAACTCTCAGTTCAATGCTATATTCTCCGATCGGAATCATTTGGTTGATCATTCCGATTTCGTTGGTTTCTATCTCGAAGATCCTGTTGTTATTCGTGCCTTTGATGGAAATAGCGCATTTGTAAATCGGATCATTATTTATTTTATCAAAAACTCTGAACTGTACCATTGCTGAAGTTGGCTGAACTTGAATTGGAACCCTTATCGGGACAAAAATTCCGGGAACTCGTATTGGCGTGGCGACAATCGGAGTGATAGGTTTTACAGGAGCTACAGGCTGAACCGGAGTGGCAATGTTTGGAGTAGGAGTGATTGGTCTTAAATTTCTTATTCCACCTAAAGCACTCATATTTACTCTATTGTTGAAAGCTATATTTGGATTCATTTTTGGAACTTCGGTCACTGTTTCAAGGACAGGTTTTGAAGTGAATTCCATGGTGGATATTTTTGCGTTTTCCGGAGTGTCAGTTTTTCTGGATAAGGTATTGAGTTGGTCAGATTTTATGGTTCTAACATTCGTTACGGCTTTCAGGAATTTCTGATTGTTATTTTTATTCACAAAAAGCTGTTGTTTCATGATCAACGGACCGAAATAAATCAGTTGATTAGGATTATTTACCGTGTCGTTTGTGATGGAGGGATCTAAAATTATTTTTAAATTTTTAATCAACATCATTGTTTTCGGAAATGCGGGAAGTTTAAAATCATTGGAAATGGTTTGTCCGTCGGATATTTTTTTAGCTTCATTCCATTGAAAAAGAGTAGACATCATGAAGTTTTTGTTGAACCAGTTTCTTTTTAAATGAACAAAAGAATATTCCAGTTCTACAGCCAGAATCACGCTTTCATCATAATCAATGGTAAGAATTTCTGATGGCAGATTTTCATTAGCATTTTTCGCTTCTGAATGCAAATTATCCAGCTCTGATTTTTCAATTCTCATGCTGTTCCAACCCGATTCATTTTCCATAAAATCATATGGAATAAAATTAATATCATGAATGGAAGAATTGCTGATCACATCTGTTTTTTCGGCTGCAGTAAAGGTGTTTTTTGCATTTTGAGCCATTGCAACATACAGATCTGCTTCGGAAGTTTTATTGATCTTTTCAAGTTCTTTTTCAATAATATCTTTAAAGCCTTTTACTTTCCATTCAGAGAAGGCAAGCTCTTTTATATTGTTGAGATTGAGTAATTGGTCGTTCCAGTTCTTTTTTTCATCGTCGGTGTCTAAGCTGTCGAATATTTCCAGATGAGAAGTGATTTTGTCGACCGCCGTTTCATGGTTGGTTAGATATTTTTTATAGGCTTTAAATTCTTTTGTGTCATTATTTTTAGCATCATATAATACAGCACTTTTGCTTTCCAGAATTTTGTCTAAATTTTCCTCAATATTTTTCAGATTACTCTTGTCCAGAATATCTCTGTAAATATCAAATAAAGAATTGTTTGGATTCAGATCCCAGAAATTAGACGAAATTGGTACGGAATTCAGCTCATAAGCCACGTTTTGTTTTTTAATGATAGAAAGTGCTTTTTTCTGATCATCATTCAGTAGACTTTGAGGTTTTAATAATTCCAGTTCTTCGTTTTCATACACTCTCAGAGAAGGGCAAATCATTGGTAGATCATTCTCCATCGAGCTTTGAGACGTGTAAATGTTTCTAAGCTTTTGATAGACGGCAACAAAGTATTTCATGGTAAGTAGTTTTTGGTTATTAGGTGTTTTGATTGGTTTTAAATCTAAAAAAACACTAAGTTCTTTGCTGAGTGAAACGCCCTTGCGAACGAAAATCAACAGTAAGTTTTTCAAAAAAATCTTTGCGAACTTTACGTTAAAAAATTATCAACAATCAAAAATTTTATAAATAACCGACAGAAAAAAGCTCCTGCCGGTTATTCTATTGAGAAGGATATTATGATTTACCGTCTGTCCAAACTTTGATATCCGGGTTTGGGTTTGGAGATTTTGGAACTACATGGCATTTGTATCCGATAATATAGATACCGTTTGACTGTAATTTTTTACCACTCCATTTTGCATCAGTTTGAGAATTTTGGTTTTCGTAATCGTGACTTCCGCCAAAAACGAATGGTCCGATTCCCACTGCCGCTCCAGAACTGATTTTTGTGCTTGCTGCTTTGTAGGCAGTACTGTTTTCACTGAAATCCAGCATAACATCTCTTGCGATGATCAATTCTGTAACGATCATTGGCATTAATCCTTTTCCTTTACCGTCACTGATGATGTCTCCGTTTAATGATTGTGGAGAAGTTTCGTGAAGTTTCCAGTATTTTGATTCTACAAATTCTTCGCTGAACCAACCTCTTTCCACTCTTACTTTTCCAAGCTTGAATGAGATTCTAAGGTTGCTGAAATCAGTATTCATCGATGTTCTAGTCGTATTTCCGCTATTTCTTGCTCCGATACTGAATAATCCCATGCTGAATCCTGCACCTGCGCTCCAATTGTGAATTGTTTTAGAATAATCGCTGTGCGCACTTCCTTCATACATTGAAATTGTCGGCCAGTTTTTAGATTCTTTCAAAGCGTTTGCAGAGATTGGAATAGATGGAGAATAATTGATATAGTCGATCACTCTAGTTCTCTGACTGTTTCTGAATTCTGACTGAAGACGTTTTTTGATGACTAACATGTGTTTTTCTTCAATTTCGCTCAGATAATTCTGAATTCTTTCAACCGCTTCTTTGTAACCTAGAGATTGCCATGCTTTTAACGCTGCATCTTCTCTTTTTTTCATGTTTTTACCATCGATTGACAGTCTTGCCATTGCGTCTGGATCGCCATTGTCGGCATCTGTTCTTATGGTATTGTTGGTTTCTACAACATCATAATATTTCATTTGATACTCAATATATTTAGAATACATTGGAGCTACAAAAGTTTGGTGTAATTCTGGCTTGTTTAAGTCGTCTACCGGAGCGTTTTCATCAAAATCAGGATTTTTTACTACTTTGATTTTGAAAAGTTTGTCTCTTAATTTTTCAAGATTTTTTTCAACCTTAGGATCCATTGGAGTGTCTACAACTACAGACCATTGCATTAGATCTTCGTATACTTTTGATACTCTTTTTGAAGAATCATTGAAAATAGTGATCTCCCTTCCGTTTCCGCTTGATGTAAGTGGCGGCAATTGAGATGGGATTGCATCTACCATTGCAGAAAACTGTTCCATTTGAAGATATTTACGGAACTTGCTGTCTTTCATTGCATTTTGGAATTCTTCTAAATTGGTTTTAGGATTTCCGTTAGCATCTAAGATTGGTTTTCCTGTTCCGTCCAATAATGGTTTTGGAGCCGGAGCGTTTCCGAATAAACCGTTTAATGCATAATCAAAAGTGTCTTCTGTTAGCGTAAGTCCGATTGGGTCGAATGCGATAAAGTCATTTGGACCGATTGAATCCGGATCTCCACCGTTGGTTACAGAATCGTAAACTTGTTTTAAAAGCATGCTCATTAATGAGTTTGATCTAGCTTCTTGAGTTAAAGTTGGCATAATTATAAGTTTTTAAATTTTTTCTTGCTTACTCTTTTCGGTTTTCAGCGTTCCCCGATTTCTTATGGTACAAATGTATTTCGAGTTGAGAAAGAAAGTCTCAGTGTTTTTCCGATTTTAGGAGTGTGGTTTTTACTATTTTTTATTTTACGTTGAATTTTTTGAATTAAAATGAAGTTATCATTGAAAAATAAAAATCTTATACCTCTTGTTTTTAGACTGTTATTATTTTTAGCATAGTTAAATTTTAGGATTGTTATAAAAATTTTCAAAATATTGCAGTTTTAACAATTTTTTGGCAAATATTTTGATATTGAAACAATGCTTATCGATAAGAGCTACTAAAACTAATAATCACCTTATATTAACAGTTTAAATATTTTAAGTGATGAAACACCTAAACACTAATCAGGAATTTCGCTTTAACGAGATCCTATTCGAGCATCGTAACAAAGAATATGGTGCTTATGCTTTAAGAAATGAATCAGACAGAATACTAACCAAAGCACTTTTTATAGGAGTGAGTTTGTTGGCTGCGATTTCAATTACACCTATAGTTATTAATGCATTTAAAACTCCTGATGTATCTGATACAGGAGGTTATGTACTACCTCCACCAGTTTATATTGCTGAAACTGAAGATCCGCCAGCAACTGTTTTACCGCCTAAAGCTACACCTCCGCCAAGTGTAAAACAATTTGATAATACTGTTCCGACTCCAACTAAAAATGCAGTTGAACCTAAAAAAGAGGAGATTCCAACTGACGCTGTTGCTGGTTTTAAAAATGATTTTAAAGCTGAGCCTGCTAAACCAGATAGTTATACGCCAATAGCTCCGCCTATTAATCCAGGAACTATACCATCTGTAAAGCCAGAGCCAGTTGTTCCTGTAAAAGATCCTAATGAAATTGTTGGGTCAGGTGGTTTAAGTGTTGAAGCGGCTTTTGAAGGTGGAATTAATACTTTCAGAAATAAAGTAATAAGCAATTTTGACGGTTCAGGATTTGAAAATGAAGACGTAATGAAAACTACCATTACTTTCATCGTAGAAACAAATGGAACTATCTCAGGAATTAAAGCTGATGGTAAAGATGCTAATTTTAATAGCGAAGCTATCAGAACTATTAAATCTATCAGAGGAAAATGGGTACCTGGGAAAAATAAACAAGGTGAATCAGTAAGAAGTTATTTCAAATTTCCAATCTCAATGAAGTTTGATAATTAATATGTGATTATCCACAATTTGATATAATTTAAAAAATCTTTGTGAACTTTGCTGAGTAGAACGCCTTTGCGAATCTTAAAAGCATTTAGTAATCTAGAAACCTTTGTGTGCTTTGCGTTAAAAATAACATTATTATTAAAAGCAGGCATTCAAAATTTTAAATACAAATCTTGACAGTTATCCACAAAAAGCTAATTTTTGTGGATAATTTTTTTTATACTTAAAAGGCTTATTAACAATATTTTAACTCAATTTTAGTTTTCGCCATTCACTAATAGCAAAGAAAAAAGTGTATTTTTGAAGCTTAAAGTTCTAATAATGGCAAAAATCATAGGTATCGCTAATCAAAAAGGAGGAGTTGGAAAAACTACAACAGCTGTAAATTTAGCCGCAGCATTAGGGGTATTAGAAAAGAAAATATTAATCATTGATGCTGATCCTCAGGCTAATGCAACATCCGGTTTAGGAGTGGAGGACGTTCAGTATTCTACATATAACTTGCTGGAGCACAGTGTTGATACAAGAACATGTATCAAAAGAACAGCTACACCAAACCTGGATATCGTTCCTTCTCACATCGACTTAGTTGCTGCGGAGATCGAATTGGTAGACAAAGTAAATCGTGAGTACATGCTTAAAAAAGCATTGCAAACTGTAAGAGATGATTACGATTATATTATCATTGATTGCGCACCGAGTTTAGGTTTGATCACTGTGAACGCTCTTACAGCTGCAGATTCTGTAATTATCCCGATCCAATGTGAGTATTTTGCTTTGGAAGGATTAGGAAAATTATTGAATACAATTAAAAATGTTCAAAAAATCCATAACAAAGATTTAGATATCGAAGGTTTGCTTTTAACAATGTATGACAGCAGATTGAGATTGTCTAATCAGGTTGTAGAAGAGGTAAATCTGCATTTCCCTGAAATGGTTTTCGAAACAATTATCAGCAGAAATGTAAGATTGAGTGAAGCACCAAGTTTCGGTGAAAGTATCTTAAATTATGATGCCGAAAGTAAAGGAGCGATCCAATACATTCAGTTGGCAGAAGAGGTTTTATTGAAGAACGAGAATTTAGTTAAGAATTAAAAAAGGTTTAAAGCCAAAAGCTTAAAGCATAATATGAAGGACAAAAAAAGAGCTATGGGACGTGGTTTGGGAGCAATTTTAAGTGCAGAATCCAAGGCTACGGTCAATTCTGCTACTGATGAGGGAGCAGATAAGTTTGTAGGAAGTATCGTAGAAGTATCGATTGAAGATATTTATCCGAACCCGACTCAGCCAAGAACTTATTTTGATGAAAAGGCATTAAATGAACTCGCGCAGTCTATTAAAAACTTAGGCGTAATTCAACCAATTACGTTAAGAAAAGATGGCGAAAAGTTCGAAATTATATCTGGGGAAAGACGTTTCAGAGCAAGTAAACTTGCGGGATTAACTTCTATTCCGTCTTATATTCGTTTAGTAAACGATCAGGAGCTTCTTGAGATGGCTCTTGTTGAAAATATCCAGAGAGAAGATCTGGATGCGATCGAAATTGCATTAACGTATCAGAGATTGATGGACGAAATCGGTCTTACTCAGGAAAATTTAAGCCAAAGAGTAGGAAAGGACAGAAGTACTATTACCAACTCTATCAGATTGTTAAGATTAAATCCGGACATTCAGAATGCCATCAGAAGTGGTGAGATTTCTGCAGGTCACGGTAGAGCGATCATCAGTCTTGAAAATGAAGAAGATCAGCAGACTTTATTTAATTTAATTATTAAAGAAAAACTGAATGTTCGTCAGACTGAACAGGCTGCTGCTGCATTGAAAAATCCAAAATCACCGGCTGCCAAAAAAGCAACAATTGAACTTTCAAATAATTACAAGAGAGTACAAAAAACGATTGCTGATATTTTAGAGGTAAAAGTGGAGATCAAAGCCTCCGGAAATGGTAAAAAAGGTAAAATTGTTCTGGATTTCAAGAATGAAGACGAGCTGGAATATATTTTATCTCATATTAAATAAATGAAGAAATTATTTTTCACTTTTTTCTTGTGTCTGTTTGCTGTAGCTTATTCACAAGTAAATCCTAATGATACAATTCGGGTAGAACATCATCCGAAAGACAGTATCTCTGCCGCAAAACCAGCAAAATCTGAAGCTAAAATAGTTGCAGATCTTGAAGGTGCGAACGGGCCAACCAAAAAAACATTAAAATTAAATCCTACAAGAGCGGGATTATATTCTGCTGTTTTACCGGGATTAGGCCAGTTCTACAATAAAAAATATTGGAAAGTTCCTATCGTTTGGGGAGCTGTTGGAGCGGGTGTAGGAGTTGCAATGTGGAATGACAAGCAATACAAAAAGTACCGAGAATACTACATCGCCAAACTGAACGGAACTCCAAATGAGTTTGTAGACAGTCATCCATGGCTCGACAAAGTTGCATTTGGAAATGCACAGGACAGATCAAAAAGACAAAGGGATTACGCCATCGCAATTACAGGATTAATTTATATTCTGAATATTGTAGATGCAGTTGTAGACGCACATCTTTACGAGAGCCGTCACGACCCGGATTTGACTTTCACTCCTGCAGTTATTCAGGATCAGTATGGTATCAATCCTCCAAAAACAGGGTTGAGTTTAAGTTATAGATTTTAATAATTAATATATAAACTGTTTTTAATTAAGCTCTTTGCTGAGTAAAACGCCTTTGCGAACGAAAAATATGCATAAAGATTTTAAAATTAAAGCTTTGCGATCTTTGCGTTAAAAAAAGAGAACAGATAAATAATAAAATATGAAAATAGCATTAGTTGGATACGGCAAAATGGGCAAGATCATTGATGAAATTGCTACAAAAAGAGGTCATGAAGTTGTTGCCAGATTAAAAGAAACTCCAACTGCTGAAAATCTTAATAATCCAGATGTTGTTATTGAATTTTCTTTACCGGAAGTAGCTTATAACAATATTAAAGCTTGCCTTGAAAACCAAATTCCGGTTATCAGCGGAACGACAGGTTGGTTGGAAAAAAAAGAAGAAATTGAAAAAATTGCTGTTGAAAATAATACAGCATTCTTATATGGCTCAAATTTTAGTTTAGGAGTGAATTTATTTTTTGCTTTAAACGAAAAGTTGGCTGATTTAATGAAAAATGTCGATGAATATTCTTGTCAGTTAGAAGAAATTCATCACGTTCACAAACTTGATGCGCCAAGTGGAACTGCGATTTCCATTGCAGAAGGTATTTTTAAACATAATCCGAAATTTAACGCATGGAAACTGGAAGAAACCCAAGGAGATCAATTGGGTATTTTTGCTGTGCGTGAAGATGAAGTTCCGGGAACTCACAGCGTTTTTTACAGAAGTGAGGTTGATGAAATTGAGATTAAACATACGGCATTCAACAGAAACGGTTTCGCATTAGGAGCTGTGGTTGCTGCAGAATGGATCAAAGATAAAAAAGGAAATTTTACAATGAAAGATGTTTTAGGTCTTTAATTTTGTAACAAATTCCCTACATTGTAAACTAATTAGAGAATGATCAGCAGGGCTTTTATTACCTATTGCTCATTACCAATTACTCAAATTATAGATTAGGCAAGAAAAATTTATGAATTATTTTTTAACTTATACAGTATACGTCCTCATTTTATCTGTATTGATGGGACTTTCAACTTGGAAACTGTTCAAGAAACTAGGGTATAGTCCGCTTTTTGCGTTTGTCCCTTTTTATAACTATTTCATTATTTTAAAAGAAACAAAACATCCGAAATGGTGGGCTCTTTTGTCGTATTTACCGATTGTTGGCCCAATAATGATGTCTGTTTTTCATATTTATTTAATGAAAAAATTTGGGAAAAGTCTTTTCCAAAATCAGTTGCTTACGGTGATCCTTCCATTTATTTATATGGCAAGTGTGAACTATTCCAAAGATGTAGAGTTAGAAGATGAAAACGAATTATTCTTAACAGACGAAGAGAAAAACGCCAAAAAGAAAGACTCTTTCATAGGTTCTATTACTTTTGCAGTGGTTTTTGCTACAATTATTCACTCTTTTGTAACGCAGCCTTTCGGGATTCCTACAGGATCTATGGAAAGAACGTTATTGGTGGGTGATTTCCTTTTCGTAAATAAATGGAGCTACGGTTACAGACTTCCAATGCGTCCTTTGGCAATACCTTTCTTACAGGGAACTATTTTCGACTCTGGTGAAAAAGGAAATCCTAAAGACGATCCAAAATCTTATGTTGATGGAGTAAAACTTCCTTATGAAAGAATACTTCAATTTAATAAACCTCAGAGAAATGATGTTGTAGTTTTTAATTATCCTCAGGATTCAGTTCATACAGCGATCGACAGAAAAGATCCTTATGTAAAAAGATGTGTAGCTGCTGCTGGTGATGTTTTTGAAATGAGAGGTGGAAGACTTTTCGTTAACAATAAACCGGAAGTTGTTCTTGGAGATCAGGAAGTTCAGCACGGATATACGGTAAATACGGGATCTCAATTAGATATCCCAAGTCTTTACAATACCTATGGATTTTTACCTGTAAGAGAAATGCAGACGGATAAAGGATTTATGTATGCTTTTCAGGGATTGACTGATAAAACGGCTGCAGAAATCAAAGCTCTTCCGAATGTGATCGACATGACGGAGAACATGTATCCAAAGGATTCTGCAACAATTTCATATAAATTAAATGCTGATAAAACGGCATACACAAAGAGCATTGATACCACACAATCTATTTTCCCTGTTAATAAACCTTGGAATCAAGATTGGTACGGCCCGGTTAGAATTCCTAAGAAAGGTGATGTTGTAGCGATCAACAAAGAGACTTTACCAATGTATCAGTGGATTATTTCTGAATATGAGCACAATAATTTAGAAAAGAAAAACGATAAAATTTTCATCAACGGAAAAGAAGCGAATCAATATACAATCAAACAGGATTATTTTATGATGGTTGGAGACAACAGAGATGCTTCTTTGGATGCAAGATTCTTTGGTTTCGTTCCTGAAGAAAATATTGTTGGCAAGCCGATGTTTACATGGATGAGTGTTCAGGGAGCTTTTTCTGATGCTAGTTCCACATACCAGGCTCCAAAAAAAGTTCGTTGGGAAAGAATGTTTAAAGCGACAAACACAGGTGAAGCCAACAAAACTTCTTATTGGTGGGTTGCAGCGATGATTCTTATCTTGTTCTTTGGATGGGAATATTTTATGAAGTTATTCGGGAAAAAGAAAAAAACAGAAGAAGATTTATAGTTAAAATAAATTTAAAAATAAAATGAAGTATTTGAAAGAATACTTCATTTTTGCATTATGATTATGAAGAATGTATTATTACCGGTATTTTATTTACCACCAATTTCTTGGTTTTCAGTTTTTTTGAATGCTGAAAATGATGTTTTATTTGAGCAATTTGAAAGTTTTCCAAAACAGACATACAGAAGCAGAACCAATATTTTTGGGGCAAACGGAAAGCTTACATTAATAATTCCAATCAGTCACACTGGGAATAGAGAGTTTAAGGACACAGAAATCTCTTACAGAGAAGATTGGAGAAGTCTTCACTGGAAATCTATAAAAACAGCTTATCAGGGCTCTCCTTATTTTGAATTTTATGAGGATAAATTGAAAAAGATTTATGAATTAGAGGAAAAATATTTAATGAATTTTAATTTAAAAGCCATCGAAATTCTTCAAAATATTTTAAAAACAGAAAAGGCACACTCTTTGAATGTAGAATATATCAAAAATCCTGAAGAGATCAATTTCAGAGAAAAGTTCTCTGCAAAATCAGCTTCTGAATTCGAAATGGAAGAATATTACCAAACGTTTTCGGATAAATTTGGGTTTTTAAAAGACTTAACAATTCTGGATCTTATTTGTAACAAAGGACCGGAATCTTTGACTTATCTTAAAAATATTAAACAATCATATTAACATGAAATTGCTTTGTTTTTATAATTATTCAATAAAAGCGAGTTCATATAATATTTGATAATAAACAAACAACTACATATGAAAAAGGTATTATTAGCTGCTGTTTTTTTAGCAGGTTTTAGTTTCACTTTTGCTCAGGAAGCACAAGCGGTTAAAGCCAACCAGAATGAGGATAAAGACCTTATGACTTGGTATCACAAAGACTTTGCTACGTCAAAAGTATATGGTGTAAATACGGAAAATGCATATAAATATTTAGAATCTAAAGGTCTTAAACCTACAACAGTTGTTGTCGGAGTTTTAGACAGTGGTGTTCAGGTTGATCACCCGGGTTTAGTGAAAAATGTTTGGTCAAATCCTAATGAAGTTCCAAATAACGGTAAAGATGATGATGGAAACGGATATATCGACGATGTTCACGGATGGAATTTCATCGGTGGAAAAAATGGAGATATCGATGTTGATAATATGGAGGTAACGAGAGTTGTTGCTAAATACAAACCTGTTTTCGAAGGAGATGATTCAGCTAAAAATAAAGCTAATCAGACAAAAATGCCTGAAGACTTCGCAATGTATATGAAGGCTAAAGAAATTTTCACTAAAAATAGTGTTGAGGGTAGACAAGCTATGCAAACGTACACGATGATCACTGATCTTATTCCTAATATGGTAAGATTATTAGGTGGAAAATCTGTAACAGCAGAAAATATTGCGGCTATCAAAGCTCCGGCGGATCAAAAAGATGCGATCGCGCTTAATGTTTTAGGTCAGGTTTCTCAAAGTCCTGAATTTAAAGGTAAATCTGCAGCCGATTTCGAAATAGGAATGAAAGAGCAGATGAAAGAAGCTCTTGAGCATTATACTCCTCAAGCTCAACAATACGATTTAAGTTATGATCCAAGAAAATCAATTGTAGGAGATAATTATGATGATTATTCTGAGAAAAATTACGGGAATAATCACTACGAAGGTCCTGATGCTACCCACGGAACTCACGTTGCGGGTATTATCGCAGGATTACCTCAAGGAAAAGAAATTCAGCATGGTGTAGCTTCTAAAGTAGCAAAAATTATGTCTGTAAGAACAGTTCCAAATGGGGATGAAAGAGACAAAGATGTTGCAAATGCAATCAGATATGCTGTAGATAATGGTGCTAAAGTTTTAAATATGAGCTTTGGTAAACCGGTTTCTCCAGGTAAAAATGTTGTTTGGGATGCATTCAAATATGCTGAAAGCAAAGGAGTTCTTTTGGTTAAAGCTGCAGGGAACGAAAATGAAGATGTTACCGAGCACGTAGCTTATCCTACAAACTATAAAAACGTTACAGACGAAAAACCGCTTGTAAACAACGTTATTGTGGTAGGTGCAAGTACAAATAATAATGATGCTTTGAGAGCTGATTTTTCAAACTTCAATAAAAATAAAGTAAATGTTTTTGCTCCGGGTGAACAGATTTATTCTACCGTAACAAAAAGTGGGTACAAATATCTTCAGGGAACTTCAATGGCATCTCCTGTTGTAGCGGGTGCGGCAGCCGTTTTATTGGCATATATGCCGGGATTAAAACCAGATCAGATTATTGAAGCTTTGGTAAAATCAAGCAATCCGAGTACAACAAATGGTTTTAGTGATTTCTCTCAGGCTGGTGGAGTTATTGATGTGAAAAGAGCCGCTGAATACGCTTATAACAACTTCTACAACGGAAAATCTTCTGATGTAAAAAAGGCTACGAAATCCGTAAAAAAGACTGTTAAAAAATAACTTATCTACCTGTATTTAAGGTGCAAAGATAGAAAGTCCGAATTTTTCGGACTTTTTTTATTTTTATTGTGCAATTTTGGCACGGTTTTTTATAACTTTATAGTAACAAAATAATAAACAACAAAATGAAAAAGTTACTACTTGCAGGGATGATAGGAACATCACTTTTTGCAGTGTCTTGTTCCACAGTAAAGAAAGCTGAAACATCACAGAATCAGAGATCAGAATTTCTTAAATTAAAAGGGGATTGGCAGATTGTAAACATAAATTACGATAAAGGCCTTAAAATTAAACCTTTTGATGAAGGAATTGATGCTCAGTGTTTTGTAGGAAGTCATTGGAGATTTATTCCCAATAACTACACAGGTGCTATTACGGTAAACGGTGGCGGAAACTGTGGTTCTGGATTTACTCAGCCTATTAAATTTGAAGTAAAAGACGGAAATACTTTTATGTTCAAAAAAATTGCTGATGGAACTAAAGCTAAGCAAAATTTAGCAGGATATACTTTAGATGTGGTCAATCAGACTACAGATCAGTTTTCTTTAGAGCAAAGCGTTCCATTTGATGGAAGTACAGTAAAAGTTGTTTACAACTTCGAGAGAACTGGAATGAAATAATTATAAACATAAAAGATTAAAAAGATGAAATTTAATAAATCATATATCGGAGGCCTATTCTTATCATCATCATTGTTGTTGACAAGTTGTGAGGCAGTACAGAATTCTAACCACCAACAGAGAGGTACTGCAGCAGGAGCTGTTTCAGGAGCCGTACTGGGTGGTATTTTAGGGAACAATGTAGGTAAAGGTGGAAACGGAGCTTTAGGAGCTGTATTAGGAGGTATTATTGGTGGTGTTGCTGGTAACGTTATCGGGAACAAAATGGATAAGCAGGCTAAAGACATCAAAGAAACTTTACCGGGAGCTGAAGTAGAAAGAGTAGGAGATGGTATTAAAATTACAATGAACGAAAGTATTGTAACTTTTGCATTCGATTCTTCAAACCTTACATCTGTAGCTCAAACTAACTTAGATAAGTTAGCTAAAGTTCTTGTAGATAATCCTGATACAAATATTAATGTATACGGACATACAGATAGCAAAGGAGCAGACGATTACAACATGAAGCTTTCACAAAGAAGAGCTGATGCTGTAAAAGCTTACTTAGCAGGAAAAGGTATTGCTTCAAGCAGAATGTTTGCTAAAGGAGAAGGTGAAAGTATGCCGGTTGCAACAAACGATACAGACGAAGGAAGAGCTAAAAACAGAAGAGTAGAGTTTGCCATTACAGCAAATGAAAAAATGATTAATGATGCTAAACAAGGGCAGTAATTAATTTAACATATAAATATTTTCTTAAAGACCGCTTCGGCGGTTTTTTTTGTATTTTTATGCAATTATTTTTTATTTTGAAATCGTTATTTTTGCAATTGAAATACCATAGATGAAGAAATATTTAAAACTACTTCGTGTAGAGCAATGGGTGAAAAACCTTTTTGTATTTGTCCCCCTCTTTTTTTCAGGTAATATCAAAAATGTAGAATTACTTACAAAAAGTATTTTTGCTTTTGTTATTTTTTCGTTGGCCGCCAGTGTTGTTTATATCTTAAATGATTATAATGATATTGAAGCAGACAGCAAACATCCTGAAAAACGCAGAAGACCTTTGGCAAGCGGAGCCATATCAAAATCAAGAGCTATAGGAATTCTTATTGGCTTAATGATTTTAGATATCGCTCTTGTGTTCTTAGCGCAAGCCTATTTTCATGAAAATCTTTGGAAGTTCGCGACGATTATCGGGATGTATTTTGTCATGAATCTTGCTTATACATTCAAATTAAAACATGTTCCGATCATTGATATTTTCATTATTGCGACAGGATTTGTTTTAAGAGTTTTAGCTGGAGGTTATATTACAGGAATTAATATTTCCCAATGGGCGATCTTACTGACTTTTGTTTTGGCATTGGTTTTAGCAATCGGTAAAAGACGTGGAGAGCTTATTAATGCTCAGGTTTCAGGTAAAACAAGAAAAGCATTAGATGGTTATAATGTACAGTTTGCAGATATTGCACTTTCAATTTCTGTAACATTAGCAATTGTGTGTTATTTGATGTTTACGTTATCGCGAGAAGTTCAGGCAAGATTTCATGAAAGAGTTTTTTATACCGTAATTTTTGTTGTTTTTGCTTTTTTAAGATATTTACAGCAGACATTGGTGTACAACAGAACAGAATCTCCTACAAAAATTGTCTACAGAGACAGATACATACAAGTTACCTTATTATTATGGGTGGCTGCATTTTTAATTCAAATTTACTTTAAAAAATGAAGCCGAATTTTATACAAAAAGTCACCAACTGGGGCAATTTTCCCATAGTGGAAAAAGAAATGAAGTCTGAAGACAGCTTCAAAAAAATAAAAGATTTTGTCATTAATCATAATGAAGTTATTGCAAGAGGAAACGGAAGATGTTACGGAGATGCTTCATTGGGTGAACACATATTTTCTACTAAAAAATTAAATAAATTCATAAGTTTTGACCGCCTGAACGGAATTTTAGAATGTGAATCGGGAGTTTTACTTTCCGAAGTTCTTGAAATTTCTGTTCCGCAAGGTTATTTTTTATACGTAACGCCGGGAACGAAGTTTGTTTCTGTGGGTGGAGCGATCGCATCTGATGTTCATGGTAAAAATCACCATGCAGAAGGCTGTTTTTCGGAATATGTGATCGAGTTTAAATTAATGACCGAAAACGGCGACATCATCACTTGTTCAAGAGAAGAAAATATCGAGAAATTCTGGGCTACAATTGGCGGAATGGGTCTTACAGGAATCATTCTTACCGCAAAATTTAAGCTTAAAAATATAGAATCTGCCTACATCCGTCAGGAAAGTATTAAAGCAGAAAATCTTGATGAAATTTTTACATTATTTGAAGAAAGCGAAAGCTGGACGTACACTGTTGCTTGGATTGACTGTCTTCAAAAAGGAAAAAATATTGGAAGAAGTATTTTGATGAGAGGTGAACACGCTTTTCAGCATGAGCTTCCTCAGAATTTAACCAAAAATCCTTTAAGGTTAAAGAAAAAATTACAGCCAACGGTTCCATTTTACTTTCCGAATTTTGTTTTGAATTCACTTACGGTGAAGATTTTCAATCTGTTATATTATAAAAAACAGTCTAAAAAAGAAGTGAAAAGTTTCATCGATTATGAAACATTTTTCTATCCTTTAGACGCTGTTAATGAATGGAATAAAATTTACGGGAAATCAGGTTTTATCCAATATCAGATGGTAATTCCAAAAGAAACAGGAAAAGAAGGAATGAAAAAAATCCTTGAAACCATCGCAAATAGCGGAAACGGTTCTTTTCTGGCAGTTTTAAAGCTTTTTGGAAAGAATAATCCTGACGCTTACAACTCCTTTCCGTTTGAAGGTTACACGTTGGCGCTGGATTTTAAAGTTAATTCAAAGCTGAAAAAATTGGTTGAGCAATTAGATAGCATTGTTCAGGAGTTCGGAGGAAGGATTTATCTTACCAAAGACAGCATGAGCAGATCATCGCTTACCAATTATCTTAAAAATGTTCAAAGTTCCAAATTTGTGTCTTTACAGCACAAAAGAATCATAAATAATAATTCATAAATGATAGTTCTGGGAAGTACGTCTGAGGTAGCTCAGGCTTTTGTTGAAAAAGCTTTGCAAGAGGGAGAAAAGTTTGAAAAAATCTATCTTTTTACCTCTAGTAAAGAAACTACGGAAAGGTTTGCAAGACACATCGATGTGATGTTTTTACAGCAATCTGAGGTTATAGAACTGGATCTGATGAAGGAAATTGATTATAATCAGTTTGATTATGTCAATTCAAATGTATTATTTTGTGCAACAGGATATTTGGGAGACGGAACGGAAGAAGGCTTGTACGACAATAAAAATACGGAGAGAATTATTGATATTAATTACTCGAAGTTAGTTCCTGTGATGAATTATTTTGCCCAAAAATTTGAAAGCAGAAGATCAGGAACCATTATCGGATTATCATCTGTAGCAGGAGATAGAGGAAGACAGAGTAATTTCATTTACGGAAGCGCAAAAGCGGCTTTTACAGCTTATTTAAGCGGATTAAGAAATTATTTGTTTGAGAAAAAAGTTCATGTCATGACGGTAAAACCTGGTTTTATGGCTACAAAAATGACGGAAGGCTTACCTTTAAATCCTAAATTAACGGCAACTCCAAAACAGGCTGCGGCTTGTATTTATAAAGCATTCAAAAAAGAGAAAAATGTTGTATACGTTTTACCGATTTGGGGCGTTATTATGATGATCATCAGGAATATTCCTGAATTTATATTTAAAAAATTAAAGCTTTAAAACGCAAGAATCACTAAATTTTTTATTAAATATATTAAAAAAAATCGTTCACAAGGGCGTTTCAATCAGCAATAGACGCGAACTTGGCTGAGTGAAACGCCTTTGCGAACTTAAAAACAGTAAAATTTTTAAAATTTCTTTGCGATCTTTGCGTTGAAAAAAATAGATAAAAAATAAAAACTCCAATGAAAAAGTTGTATTGTTTTGATTTTGACGGAACCCTTACCTATAAAGATACCATGTTTATGTATCTTAAATTTTATGATTCTGCAAAGTTTCGGGTACAATTTTTAAGACATATTCCTCTTTTTATTTTATTAAAATTAAAATTGGCTGAAACTGAAAAAGTAAAGAAAAGTTTCATCGGATCTATCCTGAAAGGGCAGACTCAGGAGAAAATAGAGAAAAAAGCAAAACAATTTTTCGAACAAAACTATCCAAAGATCGTTCGCGAAAATGCGCTCGATTTTATTCAAAATATCGATAGAGATAATACACAAAGTTTATTGGTGACTGCCTCACTCGACATCTGGACAAAGCCATTTGCCGAAGCATTACAAATGCAGCTTGTTTCCACACGTGCAGAGTTTAAAAACGGAGTTTTCACAGGAAATTTTATTGGTAAAAACTGCAATGGAAACGAAAAATTAATGAGAATAAAAGAAGAAATAAGTAATTCTAAATACGATAAAATCATCGCTTTCGGAGATACTTCGGGAGATAAGCAAATGCTTAAATGGGCGAATGAAGGACATTACCAATTTTTTCACTAATTTTGGGTGAGTAAAAAAGTAAAAATGAATAAACTACTTATTGGGCTTTTAGCGCTTTCTATGAGCTGTACAACTGCAGTTTCTCAGACTGATCAATCATCCAAAAAATCAGAACAAATGCAGAAAAAAGCAGAAATTCTTGTCTCAGAATCTCAGGGCGGAGCAGATCAGCCAGGATTTTCAATTATTAAAAATGAACAGGAGCTTCAAAAAGCGGTGAAAGGCGGTAACTCAAATCTTATCGTAGAAGCCGGAACTGAGCCTGCAATTAATTATCCAAAATTTCCAAAAGATAAAAAAGTAGTTTTATATAACTTAGGAATGTTCAGGTCGGGAGATCACAGAATTTCAGAAATTAAAAGCGTTTCTGTGAAAAATAATATTCTGTATGTAGAAGTTCCGTTCGTAGAATCAGGAGGCATGGAAATACAGGTGATCTCAAATCCTTGGGTACTGTTTACCGTTCCTTCAGACTATCAATTCAATTCTGTAGAATTAAAATATTCAAAATAAAAATGAATAAAGTATATTTAGATAACGCTGCAACAACGCCTCTTTCGGAAGAAGTTATTGATGCAATGGTAGGTACCATGAAGATGAATTTCGGAAATCCGTCTTCAACTCACAGCTTTGGTCAGGAAGCAAAAATTCTTCTTGAAAATGTAAGAAGGCAGATCGCAGATTATCTTCACGTAACTCCGGCTGAGATCATTTTTACCTCTTGTGGAACAGAATCTAATAATATGATCATCAAATCCAGCGTAGAAAACCTTGGAGTAGAAAGGATCATTAGCTCTCCATTGGAGCACAAATGTGTTTCTGAGAGTATTTTGGATATGAAAAACAGAAAAGGAGTAGAGGTAGCCTATATTCGTCCTAACGAAAAAGGGGATCTTGATCTTAATAAATTAGAGGAATTGTTAAAAGCTTCCGATAAGAAAACGTTGGTGAGCTTAATGCACGTCAACAACGAGATCGGAAATATTTACGATATTAAAAAAATAGCAGAATTGTGCAAAGCAAACAATGCACTTTTCCATTCAGATACAGTTCAGACAATGGCTCATATGCCTTTGGATTTTTCTGATACTGCTGTAGATTTCGCTTCTTGCAGTGCCCATAAATTCCACGGTCCGAAAGGTGCCGGTTTTGCTTTCATCAGAAAAGCATCAGGATTAAAAGGTATTATCACAGGCGGTCCTCAGGAAAGAAGCCTGAGAGCCGGAACTGAAAACGTTGCAGGAATTGTTGGTTTGGGTAAAGCATTAGAGATTTCTATTAAAAATATGGAAGCTTATGCAACCCATATGCAGGAAATTAAAGACTATGCAATTGAAAGATTGTCTGCTGAGGTTTCAGGTATTAAATTCAACGGAAGAAGTGCTGAAAAGGAAAACAGTCTTTACACGGTTTTAAGTGCTTTATTGCCTTACAAAAACCCTTTGATCGGACTTCAGTTGGATATGAAAGGAATTGCCATTTCTCAAGGTAGTGCTTGCTCTTCGGGAGCTTCAAAACCTTCAATGGTGATGATGATGGTGTTGTCTGAGGATGAGATGGATGGTTGTACACCGTTACGTATTTCGTTTAGCCATATGACAACTAAAGCTGAAATTGATGCTTTGGTAAATGCCTTGAAAGAAATCTCAAGCGATTACGCTATAGAAAAAACAAATGTTGAGCATAGATAGTCTTATTACTGAAAAGTAGTAATTTTGAATATCGAAATCAACGATTAAAAAGAATATAATATTAATTAAAAATAAAAAATAAAATGGCTTTAGAAATTACAGATAGCTCATTCGCGGAGATACTTTCAAAATCAAATGAACAACCGGTATTGGTTGACTTTTGGGCAGTATGGTGTGGACCATGTAGAACTTTGGGACCAATCATCGAAGAAGTAGCAACAGATTTTGATGGAAAAGCAATAGTAGGAAAGGTAGATGTAGACAACAATCAGGAAATTTCTATGCAATATGGTATCAGAAATATCCCTACAGTTCTAATTTTTAGAAACGGTGAGGTTGTTGATAAAATCGTTGGAGTAGCTCCAAAAGAGACGATCGCTGAGAAATTAACGGCACACTTATAAAAAAAATAAGTTTGATAATGAATGCCTTCCGTTTTTGGAAGGCTTTTTTTTACTAAATAATTTGCAGGTAAGGGAAAAAGTTGTAGCTTTGCAATCACAAAAAAGAAACATAGTTCTTTAAATTTACAACAACGAAAATTTGATCCGGTAGTTCAGCTGGTTAGAATGCCGCCCTGTCACGGCGGAGGTCGCGGGTTCGAGTCCCGTCCGGATCGCAAAAAGTTTTCTCAATTTACTTTAAAAAAATTGATCCGGTAGTTCAGCTGGTTAGAATGCCGCCCTGTCACGGCGGAGGTCGCGGGTTCGAGTCCCGTCCGGATCGCAGAAGTTTTCTCAATTTACTTTAAAAAAATTGATCCGGTAGTTCAGCTGGTTAGAATGCCGCCCTGTCACGGCGGAGGTCGCGGGTTCGAGTCCCGTCCGGATCGCAAGATCTATTTAAAAACTCTTCAATTTATTTTGAAGAGTTTTTTTTGTTTCTAACCTTTTTGATAAACAGATTCTATAAGTCTAAAATTATGGTATTTTTGAGGCAACTCTAGAAATAACAATTTAGACGATAAAATATGGAACATTCAACATCAATAGGAGAGTCAATTTGGACTCAATTCGGTGCAAGCCTTGATATGCTTGAAAATGTAATTGTGATGTGTCCGGAAGAGCATTGGGATACAGAAAGAGAATTTTGGTATACTTCCTACCACTGCATTTTTTGGACAGATTATTACTTAACAACAGACCCAGACAAATTTGTTCCGCCAGCACCTTTTACACTTTCAGAATTCGATCCATCTGGTAAACTGCCAGACAGAACCTATACAAAAACTGAAGTGCTTACCTACTTAGAGTATTGCCGACAAAAAGCATACTTACTGACATCAGAATTGACAACAGAAAAATTAAGTGAACGATGGATTAACGAATACAAAAACTATTCGTTACTTGAAATTTTGATTTATAATATTAGACATATTCAACATCATTCGGCTCAGTTAAACATGTTTTTAAGACAGACAATTGATAATGCGCCGGGTTGGGTAGGCCAAGCTAAGAAACTTAGTTAGAATTAATATAAAACGATAAAAACAGGTAAACAAAATACGGATTTATATCTGTTTCGAGAAAAAATATTTTACTGTTCCAGCCATTTCTTGAATTCTGCAACCCTATTTTTACTGATGAGTATTACTTCATCACTTTCAGGTTTTACGACAAGTTTTAACTGGTTTTTGCCATACACAAGAATATTATTAATCGCTTTTACATTAATAATAAATTGGCGATTGGCTCTGTAAAATGTTTGTGGATCTAAAGTTTTAATCAATTCATCGAGACTCGAGTTGATCGAATATTGATTTCCTGAACATGTTTTGATGTAAACAATATTGTTATCAAGAAAGAGATAAGCAATATCTGAGGTTTCTAAAGAGATTAATTCATCTTTATGATAAGTAATAATTCTTTTCTTTGAATTTTCAGAAGATTCTTCACTTGTGAAATTATTACTATTTTCTCTATGTTTTTCATGAATTAAATGAAGCTGTGTATTGATTGCTGTTAAAGAATTAACTTCATCATTAAGGTTTTTAATTTCATTATTTTTTTGATTTTCATATTTTTTATAAATCATTCGGATCAGAAAGAAGCTTATTCCGAGAATTGATAAAGTGGCAAGTAAGAATACAATTAAAAAAGTTAAATATAGATCAGAAATTTGCTTTTCGATTACATCAATGTTGGCATGTGAAGCTACCATCCAATTACTGCCTTCTACAGGATAAAAACTTACAATTTCAGAGGTGCGGTTTGAACTTTTATTAAAATTATGTATTCCTGTATTTGCTTTTCCAGAATTTAGAATTTCCAGAAAATCAAACTGCTTGTCGTTATCTAAAATAAATTCTGAGCTGTTTTTCTCTACTTTACGACCAATTAAAGCTGGGTTGGGATGACAAAGTTCAATACCTTTTTGATTGTACATACAAATAAATCCACTTTGAGTATCTGTATTGACAATGCTGTTTTGAAGATTCTGGATGACGGTTTCTTTTGAAATACCTTGTTTAAGCTGTAGCTCTAACAATTTCCCAATTTCCCTCGCTTCTCTTTTACCAGCCTCGAACGTACTGTCGAAAACATCTTTTTTAGAAGACGAATATAGGTATTGGAACGAAAAAAAGCTGATAAGTAAAATCACAATACTTATTGCGAGAAAAGTGATGGTATAAAGATTAATCTTTTTCATTGATGATGTGGGAATTTCTAATTCGTTTCAAAATTACTCATTTATTCGCAAGAAAATATTCGCTTTTAAGGTTTGATTTTTCCCTTTCATTAATAAGTTTATAAGATAAAGTATTGATTTAGTATAACTTTGATTTCAGAATTTAAATAAACTATAAAATGATTCTCTCATGAAAAATAGAAATAAACTGATCTTGGTTTTGCTTATCGGATTTGTCGGTTTACAGTTTTTTCGACCTGAAGAAATTGATCACGGAACAAAAGCACAAAACCTGACCAATGTTCCAAAGGAAGTCAATGCAATTTTGAGAAGCTCGTGTTTTGATTGTCACTCCTCCGAAACGAATTTAAGATGGTATGATAAAATCACTCCTGCCAATTTTCTGGTTACGTCTCACATTAAAGAAGCTCGCGGAGTATTAAATTTTTCAAAATGGGATTCCTGGCCAAAAGCGCAACAGAACTCAACGATTTATTATGCGATCAACAAAGTCCTGTCAGGTGAAATGCCGCTTCCGAGTTATGTCGCCATTCATTCATCTGCAAAATTGAGTCAGGAACAGATTCAAACGTTAAAAAATTATGCTTTATCACTCGCTCCTCGTAAAGTTTCGGATGATTCTCAAATAAAAGAAGCGGAGAAGCAATACAATTCTTGGGTAAATGGAGAGTTGAAGAAACCTCATGTAAAAGATGAGCCGAATGGAATACATTATTTTCCGGATTATCGAAACTGGAAAGCCATCAGCACAACAGATCGTTTTGATAACGGAACGATGCGAATTATTTTTGGAAATGATGTAGCCGTAAAAGCTATTCAGGATCATAACGTGAATCCTTGGCCAAATGGGACTGTCTTTGCAAAAACAGCTTGGAAACAACATGTAGGAACTAATGGAAATATTTCTTCAGGTGAATTTTTAGCAGTAGAATTTATGATTAAAGATGCCGAAAAATATTCAAAAACAAAAGGCTGGGGCTGGGCTAGATGGAAAGGAAGTGATTTAAAACCTTATGGAGGTGATATTCCAAATTTTGAGCAGGAATGCATCGAATGCCATAAGCCTGTCGCAGATCGGGATTATGTTTTTACTCCACCATTATATTTGATTTCTCAACTTAAAAAAATTAATACAAAATGAAAAACTATAGTTTATATTTAATTTTCGGGTTTCTATTAATGGTTTCTTGTCAACAGAATTCTAAAAATGTTCTTAATGAAGAAGCATCCATTCAGCAAAGCGATGAATTGAAAGAAAATCCGCTTCTGATGAATCCTATCACATCTTCTATTCAGCCAAAGGAAAAGACAATGTCGACGTTGTATGGAAATGATATCGCTTTCAATTATGCTAAAACTAATTTTAATTCCAATTATCCCCAAAATGCAGTTCTTTACGAAGTAACCTGGAAACAGAAATCGGATGAATTATGGTTTGGCGCTAATATCCCAAAAGAGGTTGTTTCTGTGGAGAAAATTACTTTTCTGGATAAAGGAGTTGATGTATATGAAATATTCCAGGGAAAGGCTTTAAAAGGGGCAAAAATGAATGGTAAGACTGATGATCAAAGAAAAAATTTAATCCTTTCTCAAAGAATGGCAGTCTCGCCGTAGAGCTTACCACCGTATTTTTACGGTATTTTCATTAATGATAATTATTATTCCATTTTTAGGTCTGATATTTGTATTGAGTAGAAAAACTATTAAAAGACCAATTTATTATAATGAACATATTTGTGAAAAAATCATTCCTATACAGCTGTATAATCGGTTTATTTTTAATTTCATGTAAAAAAGAAATTGAAAAAATTAATGACACTTTAAAAGATACTTCAAGTTCTACATCAGAAACTCCTGCTGTAAAACAGGATTCCATTAAAAAAGATTCTGTAGTGATGAAAGAATCTGTACCTCCAACCATGCAGGAAACAGGCTTTTATAATGCGTTTATTCTTCCAAAGGATAAAAAAATGAGAGATTCTATATATTCTGAATTCAGCAAAAAGTATAGTGAGAGAGAGCGTTATGCTATTTTAGCTTTAAACAGATTAGATTCAAAAAATAAATGGAATGCCGACACGTTGGTTGTTCCTGCAAAAATAGATACGACTTTGATGTCTTATTCGCCTTTCCCAATGCAGATGGATATGTTGAGTGGTGTGAAAAAGTTTGTTATTTTTTCTTACCCGATTCAGGCTTACGGTGTTTACTCAAACGGAAGTTTGGTGAAATGGGGCCCGACAAGTATGGGAAAAAAAGCAGCACAGACAACAAGAGGTCTAACGTTTGCCAACTGGAAAAAGAAATTATCCACTTCTACAGTAAGCAGCGAATGGAAATTACCATATAACTTTAATATTTTCAATACCGGCGGAATCGGATGGCACCAATATGATCTTCCCGGTTATCCTGCATCGCATTCTTGTTTAAGATTGCTAATGAAAGATGCGCAATGGCTGTATGGTTATGCGGATACTTGGGTTCTGAACCCGGGAGGAGCGACTACAAAAGCAAAAGGAACTGCCGTAATGGTTTTTGGAGATTACAAATGGGGCGGAAGAAAACCGTGGAGAAAATTATTAAATGATCCTAATTCTAATAATATTTCTGTAGAAGAAATGAGCAAGCTTATTGAGCCTAATATTGAGAAAATCTTAAGAGAACAGGCCAACAGAGAAAAAGTAGTGGATTCTATGAAAATGGCAAAAGCACAAATCGAGCAAATGCCTGAGAATCCTAAGACTCTGGCACCTTAAATATTCTGAATTTTTTCAAACTGTAATGTAGATTCTTCGGCAAATCGTCTGAGTTTCTGCATTTCGTATTTGCCTTTGCTTTGCCCGAATCTTGCTGCTGCATACGTTAAAAGTATCAGGAAAATCATTACAAATGAAGCGGGTAATGCCCAAGGGTATTCAAAGGTTTTGATTTGTTTTTCTACGTAATACATCGTAAAGAAAACCATCCAGAAGATCGAAAAAGAGAAATATAAGAACATAAAAAATGTCCAGACTGCTGAACTGGGGCCAAAAACCCCTCGGATAGCAGTCTGCTCGTCTTCTATCTCTATTCTTAATGATAATCGGGGTTTCCAGTAATTGTCGTATTCAGTTTCAACGCAGATGGTTGCGACTTCTTTGTTGATATTTCCTGAAAATTCATCTTTATGCTCGGCAAGATATTTCTTTAGATTTTCGGCATATTCTTCCTTTGTCAAATGCGTAAACATTTTGAATCTCGGGCGGGTTCTTATTTTATCTAATGTGGTTTCTTCGGTTTGCATATTTTTTATTCTTGATAGTGGATAGGATCTTCAAGCTCGAAACTCAATGTTAGCTTGGCAGTCTTTCTTTGTACAACAATATTAATGGTTTTGCCTTCATAGGATTTCATTAGCTCCATGATCTTTTCTAAGGTCATTTCTGAGGTTTTATTTCCATTAATAGTCAATATCTGATCATCTTTTTTAAAGCCTGCTTTCTCGGCAGGAGAGTCTTTTCTCACTCCGGAAATTGAAAATATGGGTTTTAAAGCAAATTTATATTGAAACTTATCTCCTCCTGCAACGAATTCACTGGCGGAACTTGTTGTTTTAGTCGTTTCAATTTTTACAAGATCTTCCTGCCATTGAAGTCCGTCCTGTTTAAAATCGAGTCCACTCATATTAAAATGGAAAGGATCATCAAAGTTCCTGTTTTTTCTTAGATATAATTTCTGGTTGGGATAATCAAAAGCAACCGTAAAACGACGCATGATCTCACCTCCCACAGAGCCTTTTCTATCCTCAACCAAGTGTACATGCTGAATAGAATATTCGTCTGGCATTGCAGTAAGCGGTTTTTCAAACTTAAAATCTCCCAAATAAAAGTTATGAATTCTGCTTCTTTTCCCAAAAATATCTCCATTAAATCCTCTTCCCAAAAAATCCTCAATATTAGGTCTGTTATAAACAAAGTCTTTAATTAGTGCCGGAAAAAGCCAGATAGGATCACTATTTCCGAGGTCAATTAATAATTTAGAACTCTTCTTTTCATTAGTCATTTCTATATCTGCATAGATATAAGGTTTACTTTTTTCAATGGTGATAGGAAGTTCTTCAGATTTTCTAACCTTTTTTTGAAACAGATTTTTGTCACTGTAAATCGTTATTTTTTTTGAAGCATAATCTATGGAAATCGGGTTGTCTTTAAATAGATGATAGCCAATAACTCCATTTACGGGTATTCCTACATGAGAAGAAATATTGAATTCCTGATTAACAATAATGAAAAGGGTCATCGATTTATTAATGCAGTTTTTCCCGATTACACCTACATTCTTTTCAGATTTTAAACCATCTATGCTGAGATCTCCGCCCAATCCAGAAAATTTTATTTTTTCGATATTGGTGAGTTTCATTTCTTTATTTTCTAAACTGAAAAGTAAGGTTTCAGCAACACCTGTATCGAGTAAAAAAGTAAGTTCAACACCATTTATCGTAACCGGAATAAAGATCAAATTATTAATAAATTTAAAAGGAACAACGGTTTTTTTAGCATCTTTTATTTCAAAACTATTCTGGGCATTTACAAAAATGCTTAAGAATAAAATCATAATAAAATGCAGTCTTTTCATTTACTGAATTTAGTAAAATTATCCGGATTGGAACTAAAAAACATTCCCAATTTTGAGAATGTTTGAATATCTTACAATGAATATTTGTAAAGAGTTTATTTTTCGTAAAATTGATTTACTTTGAGAAAAACTCCATTAGATCCATATAGTTTTTTTGATTCACGCCATGTCCGCTCATATATTCTCTGAATGTAAAGTAACAACTAAGGTCGTACAACAGATCGGCTGCTTTTCTTCCCCATTCTAAAGGAATTACAGCATCATCACTTCCGTGCGAAACAAAAAATCTTAGATGTTCTAATTTCTTCTTGTCTTTTACGATATTATCCAGAAGCTTTTCCTCAGGAAAACTGCTTAAACATGCTACATAATTGAACATTTCAGGATATTTTAATGCTAAAGAATAACAAAGGATACCACCCTGACTGAAACCGCAAAGATGAGTTTTGCTTTCCGTTAATCCGTAATGATTGACGATTTTCAGAATGTTTTCCAATACATTGTTTAATGATTCTTTGGCCTGATCGATATCGATGAAATTTTCAGGATTATTAAAATCTATATCAAACCAAGAATATCCTTCAAACTGAGTTTCTCTCGGCGCTCTGAAACTTACGATGATCCAGTCTGCGGGAAGTGTTTCTCTGAAACTGAAAAGGTCTTGTTCGTTGCTTCCATAACCGTGAAGCATAAAAAGAATAGGAGTATTTGATGAAATATTCTCAGGTTCTCTTACGATGTAATCTAAATTCATACAACAAAGATAAATAATAAATTATATTACAAACTCCTAAATTTTCAATATTTTGTTTGAAAATTTAATTGTAAAAAAGGCTTTTTATTATTTGAGAATGAGTGTTTTGAATTGTATATGAATATTAATAAACATAATAAAAGAATTGTAAGTTGTGTTTTTATTAATTTGATATTATTTAGAAATCTTTGTTGGAAAATTTTCATAAAAGTTATTTTTATATTGATAAAAAACCTATATTTGAAACATTAAAAAATCTATTTGGAGAAATGAAGCAATTTTACAACCTTAAAAGTTTACTTAGACTTTCTTTTTTATTCATCGTATTATTTTCAACAATTTCTGTAGTTAATTCATGTAAAAAAGATGACGATGACGAGGAGTTTACTGATCATATTGTTCAGTTTGAAGCAAAAATAGTTCATGGTGGTACAACTGCACCTCCGCCTATCAGTTATTTCAAGACTGTAGTTACTCAGGTAGGAACAAGTCAGCAAAACACTTTTAATCCTACAGGTTTAGTTTGGTCTAGTGGAGAGTTTTTCGTAAACTCTAGCCAATCTCAATTGAACTTAGGAGCGAATGCAGAACTTTTAAATACCAATTCTAAGCTTATCATTAGCATTTGGATTGATGGAGAAATTGCAGAAACTGATACTGTGGTAGGACAGGGAACAAAAAGTGCTACTATCGCGCACAGTTTCTTAGAGTTATAAGAAAAATAATTAAATAATTATATTAAAACCACCCTTTTTGGGTGGTTTTTTTATTTTTTAATCATATCATTTTTGCGGAATGGGATCTATATATTGTTACAAATATTATCAAGTTTCAAGTTTATGAAAACTTTAACACTGAATTTAAAATTAGGGTGAAGTTCTAATTTTGTCTTCTTTTATTTTTTAATTATCAAATAAATCGAATTTAAATTAATTGTAGTTTGAATTACACAAAATATTATTTTTCAAGATAAAATTATATTCGTAAACCAAAAATATAATCATACAATAGTGGGTTAAAAGTTGCGTTAAGAAAACAGTTAACAATAACACATTAAAAATGACGAAACAAAAAAGTTTATTAAAAAATTGTATTAAAGGATTTCTATCTTTAGCTGTACTTGGTCTATTTGCTGTAATCACTTCATGTAATAATGACGATGACAATACTCCGGCAGTTACTCATAAAATAGTATATAAAGCAGAAGCGTCTGCAGGTACGAATATAACAAGTGCAGGGTACCTTGATACTCCTGGTGGAGCAGTTGTTTTTAGCCAAGGTGTTTTCGGAACTACATGGGTAAGCCCTGAAACAATTAAAACACTTGGAGTGCCAAAAGGAAGTACTGTTAAACAAAGTGCTTATGCACAGGTGAAAGCAACTGGAGTTAATGCTTCATCAACATTAAAAGTACAGATTTATGTAGATGGAGTATTAACAAAAGAAGTTACCGGAAAGGGAGAAGATCTTAAGGTTGAAGCTAGGGAAGAAGTAAATTTTGTAACAAATTAAATGATTTAGTTTCAAAATTGCATAAAAAAAGGAAGCCTAATTTTTAGGCTTCCTTTTGTATATAATAAAGATATTTAAACCGTTTTTACAATAAAATAACTCTTTTTACCTTTTTGAAGTAAAAGAAATTTACCATCAATAAGATCGCTTTCGTTGGCGGTGTAAACTTCATTTACTTTTTCTTTGTTAATAGAAATAGCATTTCCTTTCAACTCTCTTGTTGCTTCACTTTTAGATTTCAAAAAACCTGATTTTTCAGAAAGTAAATCAACGATATTGACTCCTAAAACATCAGCTTTTGCCACTTCTTTTTGTGGAACTCCGTCAAAAACTTCCAAAAAAGTTTCTTCATCAAGACTTACCAGATCTTCAGCAGTAGAACGTCCGAAAAGAATTTCAGAAGCTTTCAACGCTTTTTCATATTCCTCTCTTCCATGAACCCAAACCGTTACTTCTTCAGCCAATCTCTTTTGAAGTTTTCTCTCGTGCGGAGCTGTTTTATGATCTTCAATTAAAGCATCAATTTCTTCTTTACTTAAGAAAGTATAGAATTTAATGAATCTTTCAGCATCGCTATCTGTTGCATTCAACCAAAATTGGTAGAATTTATAAGGAGAAGTTTTCTTCTTGTCTAACCAATAATTTTCACCGCTTTCAGACTTTCCGAATTTAGAACCGTCAGCTTTCGTGATCAAAGGAACTGTCAATGCAAACGCTTCACCTTGCGCTTTTCTACGAATCAATTCCGTTCCTGTAGTGATATTTCCCCACTGATCAGAACCTCCCATTTGAAGCTTCACATTATTATTTTGGTATAAATGAAGGAAATCATATCCTTGAATCAATTGATAAGTAAATTCCGTGAAACTCATTCCGTCAACACCTGCGTCCCCGGAAAGTCTTTTCTTCACAGAATCTTTCGCCATCATGTAATTTACCGTGATGTTTTTCCCAACATTTTTAGCAAAATCAAGGAATGAAATATTTTTCATCCAATCATAGTTATTCACTAATTCAGCTTGATTCGGCTCGTTTCCTTCAAAATTTAAAAATCTTGAAAGTTGGTTTTTCAAACAGTCAACATAATGTAAAAGGGTTGCTTCGTCCAAAAGATTTCTCTCTGCAGATTTCCCTGAAGGATCTCCGATCATCCCTGTAGCACCACCAACCAAAGCAATTGGCTTATGACCATGCTGTTGAAAATGTGCTAAAATTTTTATCTGAATAAGACTTCCAATATGCAAAGAATCAGCAGTTGGATCAAAACCAATATATGCAGTAGTTACCTCTTTATTCAGTTGTTCATCGGTTCCGGGCATCATATCGGCAAAAAGACCACGCCATTTTAGTTCTTCTATAAAGGAATTCATTGATTTTTTTCTTTAAAATTTAATGTGCAAAGATAATAAATTCGAAGTTAAATAGATAACCGTTCATCGCTTATCATTTATATTTATTAGAAGCTATTTCCAGCTTTCCGCTATATCTTTTTGGTTACGGGCTTCGCTTCGCTCCGCCCGCAACCAAAAAGGATGCCGCTGCAATCTGGGCTAGGGTTGTGGTCGTTCTTTTCAAACAATCTCGTTCACCACAAAGTTTGTCATTCTACACGAAATGAAATTTGCCTTTTTACCTAAAATAAATTATATTTGTTAGTAATGAACGACGAACAATTATTCCTGCTCATCAACAAAGCCAAGGAAAAAGATCAGAAAGCTCAAACCAAACTCATTAATGTTTTTTGGGTGGATGTTTTCTCTTTTGTGATGAAGAAAGTTGGGGATGAAAATGATGCAGATGAAATTACGGTGAATGTTTTCTCCAAAGTACTATCGAAACTAGATCTGTTTGATCCCCATTTTCAGTTTAAAACTTGGATTTTAACGATTGCTCAAAATACAATTATCGATTTCTGGAGAAAAAAAAGCAGAGAAAACCAAGATCCAACCGAAAATCTGGACGAAGTAAAAAATCAATACGCAAAATCTCCCGAAGAATTAATGATCTCTAATGAAGAGCAAAAAAAGATCATCAAGACCATTGAATCTTTAGATGCCAACTATCAGGATATTATCAAACTAAGATTTTTTGAAGAAAAAAGCATCAAAGAAATTGCAGAAGAATTGGGGATTTCGGTTGCCAACACGAAAGTACGTGTCATGCGCGCTAAAAAAGTTCTTGCTGAATTATTGAAAAATAATGAGTTTGATGATAATTAATTATTATAAACTTTTAAACGCTCAGTTTGTCATTCAGAGCGGAACAAAGTGGAGCGTGGAATCTATATAGTAATTAAAAATAAACAGTTTCTTTCGTTTTAGGAAGTATAATTTTTCTCTGTTCCTCCAAGTTTCTATTTTGAAGATTAATTTTCAATCCTTTTTTAATAAAAGTTTCATTTTTAGATTTTCCGTATTCTTGAGTATTCTCAACTTCTTTTTCGAATTTTAATTGTCCGGTTGAAAGGTTAAAATCCACATCCGTCCAATATTCCTCTGGCTTTCCGCTGCTTGAAGAATAACCGATCAATTCAAAATGACCGTTCTGAAACCTGTATTTATCGGTATAACCCCATTTCCAACTGCTTCCTCCTGCTTGAGTGATTTCCAAAATTCCTTTTTTTATTTCAGTACTTTGATAAGGATCTCCCATCATTCCGCCGGCATTACTACTCAGAACAGCATTTCTGGATTTCTCCAAAACGGTCCATTTTCCATTAATTTTTTTCAGAATCTGAAGTTCACGGATATTTCCGTAGTCAGTGGTATCTTTTGTATTATAAATAATAGCTTTTTCAGGAATGTTGTCGCCATCCAGATCTCCATCAACAGTTTCAATAGTCTCTGAACCTTTCGGCTGAAATTCTTTTTGAGCAAAACAAAACGTACTGAAAATAATAGATAGAAAGCAAAATGTAATCTTCATAGGAAATATTAAGGTTTAAATTTACGAAATTATCTGTTCTATCAATGTCGGTGTTTGATTGTTTCGATAAAAAAATCCTTAACTTTGAACCTCAATTTGAGAAATAAATGGAAAATTTAGTTCAAGATACTACCGTTCAAAAACCAAAATGGATTCGTGTAAAACTTCCTACTGGAAAAAATTACAGAGAATTAAGAACTTTGGTTGATAAATATAAATTAAATACGATTTGCCAGAGTGGAAGCTGCCCGAATATGGGTGAATGCTGGGGAGAAGGAACAGCAACTTTCATGATCTTAGGAAACATCTGTACAAGAAGTTGTGGATTTTGCGGGGTAAAAACCGGAAAACCAATGGATGTAAACTGGGATGAACCTGAAAAAGTTGCCCGTTCAATCAAATTAATGAAGATCAAGCATGCCGTTCTTACGTCTGTTGACCGTGATGATTTGAAAGATATGGGTTCAATTCTTTGGGGTGAAACCGTAAATGCTGTAAGAAGGATTTCTCCTGGAACAACTATGGAAACTTTAATTCCTGATTTTCAGGGATTAACAAAACATATTGACAGATTAGTTGATGTAGCTCCAGAAGTGATCTCTCACAACATGGAAACCGTAAAACGTTTGACAAGAGAAGTGAGAATTCAGGCTAAATATGAAAGAAGCCTTGAGGTTTTAAGATACTTGAAAGAAGCCGGACAGAGAAGAACGAAAACTGGGATGATGCTTGGCTTGGGAGAAACGAAAGATGAGGTTTTCCAAACGATTGAAGACATCAGAAATGCAAATGTAGATATTATCACTTTAGGTCAATATTTACAGCCGACTAAAAAACATTTACCTGTTAAACAATTTATTACGCCGGAAGAGTTTGATGAATATGGGGATTTTGCAAGAAGCTTAGGCTTCAGACATGTTGAAAGTTCGCCTCTTGTAAGAAGTTCTTACCACGCAGAAAAACATATTCACTAAAAATATAAATCGCTTCGTTTTCGGAGCGATTTTTTTGTCATTGCGAGAAGCGAAGCGAGCTTGTGCTGAGCCTGTCGAAGTAAAGCAATCTCATCAAAAAATTAGACATCTAATTTGTCATTCTGACGATGGAAGAATCTCTATGCATTAATTTAGATTCTTCACTCAAATTTGTTTCGTTCTGAATGACAAATTGAATGTTCTTTGCTGAGTGAAACGCCCTTGCGAACGAAAAAATATTCTCAATCATTAAAAAAAAACTTTGCGACCTCTGCGTTAAAAAAACACTTAAATAATCCCTTCAACCTTATTCAAATGCTTCTTTTTAAATTCCGAGGGAGTTTCTCCCACATGTTGTTTGAATAATTTATTAAAATAAGAAAGACTTTCAAAGCCCACCTGAAAACAAATTTCCGTAATACAGGAATTTTGGAGCAACAATAATTTCGCCTGATTAATTCTGTAATTATTCACAAAATCGGTGAAGGTCATATTAGTTTGTTTCTTAAAATATCGACAGAAAGCAGGAGTACTCAAGCTTACGATTTGTGCGATTTCATTGACGTTGGTTTTCTTATCGTAATTTTCATTGATGTAATCGTAAATAGTTCCCATTCTGATTTTATCGTTTAAAAACCATTTTATTCGCGTGTCTTCATTGTTGAGTTCCTTTACTTCATCTGAATGAGCGAGAATGTTTAAAATTTCAATTAAACCAATTAAAGATTCGAAAGAATTTTCATCTTTCATGCGATGAAGTTTTTCGACAACAATTTTTTTCGCTTCACCGTAAAAAGATAATCCGAGATAAGAACGGTCTAAAAGATGTTTGATGTTTTCAAATTCAGGAACAGGAAAAATAAGATCCTGAAGGAAATTTTCGCGCATTTGCAAAACTAACTGTTTACATTCTGTCTGTATTTTATAATCAAAATTAAGATGGGGAACATTGGAACCGATTAACAGCAACTCGCTTTCCTTAAAATCAGAAATATTTTTTCCAACATGACGGATTCCGTTTGAGGCTTCTACATAAACAAGCTCTATTTCAGGGTGATAATGCCAGAAAAAACAGTTTTTCAGGGAGGGTGAAAACAGCTTAAAAGATTTTCCGTCTTCAAATTCAATGATCTCTTTCTGGATTTTCATTAGGTTCTGTTTTGATTGATTATGATTTTAAAATTAAATAAAAAGGTTAATACAGAGCAAATTTATATCATTTCAGTTAAAGTATAAAAGATTATTTCTTGCGAATTTTGCATCTTTAAAATATATAAATAATATCGGGATGATTGATAAAAGGATAATTCCACTCGCAATAGGTGGATTGGGGATCGGAACTACAGAGTTTACGGTGATGGGGTTGCTGCCTGATATTGCAAAAACTTTACAAATTACAATTCCGGAAACGGGACATCTGATCTCTGCTTATGCACTGGGAGTAGTGGTTGGTGCGCCAATTTTAATTGGATATTCAGTAAAATTTCCACCTAAAAAAGTATTGATGGCATTGATGGTTATCTTTACAATATTTAATGCTTTATCGGCTATTGCGCCTGATTACACATCAATGTTGATTATCAGATTCTTGTCTGGCCTTCCTCACGGAGCATTTTTCGGAGTGGGAACTGTCGTTGCATCAAGGCTTGCCGGAAAAGGGAAGGAAGCATTTTATATATCCTTAATGTTTACAGGACTTACGGTGGCCAATCTCGCGATGGTTCCGTTGGTAACTTATATTGGCCATACTTTTCATTGGCGATGGTATTTTGCGATTGTTGCCGTCATTGGTTTGATAGCTTTAGTTTCATTAAAACTCTGGCTTCCTGCGATGGATAAAAATGAAGACACTCATTTCTTAGAAGAACTTAAATTCTTAAAAGGAAAACAAGCGTGGTTAGTATTAATGATTACAGCAATTGGTTTTGGAGGACTTTTCACTTGGTTTAGTTATATCACACCTTTAATGACTGTTGTTGCAGGAATTCAAAGCAGTCAGATGGCTTACGTAATGATTCTTGCCGGAGCCGGAATGGTTGTCGGGAACTTAGCAGGCGGATTTTTATCAGATAAATTAGGTCCGGAAAAAACCTGTTCATTATTACTTTTCTTAATGATGATTTCGTTGGCAGGTGTATTTTTCCTTTCTGAATATCAAAGTTTAGCTTTAGGCTTAACGTTTATTTGCGGAGCGTTGTCGATGTCTGTCGCTGCACCAATCAACATCATGATGATGAAAGCAGCGCCAAAAAGTGAAATGATGGCAGCCGCTTTTATGCAGGCAGCTTTCAATATTGCAAATGCGATGGGTGCTTTCTTTGGCGGAATTCCTTTGGAACACGGACTATCATTCAATTATCCTTCATTGGTGGGTGTTGGAATGACGTTGATAGGATTAATCATCAGCATCCGATACATGTATCTGTATCGATCATCAAAATCTGAAGAACTCAATGTGGAATGCGTTCCATGTGATAAATAACGAAAAAGAGAAGCAATTGCTTCTCTTTTTTATTTTGGATTTAATCTTTGAAATATTTTCTGAGTTTCCAAGCCATTTTTTCATGTTCTTGCATCAGTTCCGTTAAGAAATCAGAGGTCCCAGCGTCTTTATATTTTTCGTCTGTATCATCCACAAACTTTCTCAGCGCTCTTACAATTGATTCGTGATCGCTTACCAATTCTTTCAGCATTTCCTGATTAGTAGGGACTTTTCCCGGAGTTTCTTTTAATTGAGATTGGCTTGCAAATTCGGAAGTTGTTCCAATTGCAGTTCCTCCCAGTGTGCTGATTCTTTCTGCAACATCATCAATACTTTGAGCAACCGCAGTATATTGTGCTTCAAAAAGTAAGTGAAGTTCCATAAAATTATCACCGGATAAATTCCAGTGGAATTTTCTTAATTTGATGTAAAGAATGTTCCCGTCTGCGAGAACGTTATTTAAAATACCATGAATAGCTTTCAGGTTTTTGTCTGTGATACCTAAATTGGGTTTCATATTATTTATTTTTTTAATTAGTGTTGATGATTAAATGAAAGATTTGAAATTAAACCTCGACTTCATTGCCGTTTTTACACCAGTATAAAGCGTTGTATAAATTTTCTTTTGGAAATGATTTGAATTCGCCCGGCATTAGAACACTGAAAATATCGGTGAAGTTCTGGACGCCTTCATTGTCGGTTACAATGGCAGTTCTGTTCCATTTTGTGAGATTTTTTAAGCCTAACAACATATCCTGCAACCATGCTCCAGCCGTAAAATTACCAAGATCTGTATCGAGATACAGGAGATAATTAAGCTCGTCGAATTCTTCAACTTTCTTTTTTACGTGTGGAATTACAAGATTTTCAAAATTTTCTTTTGTCACTTCGCCGGTGGCACTAAAAGCCGCAACATTTTCCGGAGCTTCTGGAATAATCGTTATCATAGTATATATTTTAGTGTGGTTTGAGATTATGTTAAATAACAATAATTAAACCACAAATATTGATTTAGCGTTAAAAAAGTCATAATTATTGCTATAATGATTTAAAATATTAATATGGATTTAAAATCTAACGAACCATTTTGGCTTTTAAAAAACGGATTGATGACTTCATATCCATCATTGAAATCTGATGAAGAATGTGATGTTTTAATTATCGGAGGCGGAATTACAGGAAGTTTAATTGCCCATCAAATGGTAGAAGATGGCTACAAAACAATGCTTATTGATAAACGTGAAATTTGCAACGGAAGTACATCAGCAACAACATCCATGTTGCAGTATGAAATAGATGTTCCTCTTTTTGAATTGATTGAAAAGATAGGGGAGAAGGGTGCAATTGCGAGTTATAAAGCCTGTTCAGATTCAATTGATAATCTTGAAAAACTGACCAAAAAGATTAAATCCAAAGCTGGTTTTAAGCGAAAAGAATCTTTATATTTTGCATCAAAAAAGAAAGATGTTTCTTGGTTAAAAAAGGAATTTGAAGCCCGAAGAGAAGCTGGGTTTGATGTAAAATGGCTTGAATCCAAAGAAATCTTAGATAAATTCGGTTTTGAAAATACTTTTGGTGGAATTGTTTCAAAACAAGGAGCAAGTATCGATGCATTTAAATTTGCCCATGAATTATTTGATTTAAATGTAAAAAAAGGATTAAAAATTTTCGATAAAACGGAGATGAAATCGGTTAAATATTTGAAAGGATATAACTTGGTTTCCACAACAAATGGTCCTCAGATAAAAGCAAAGAAAATCATCTATTGTATTGGTTACGAAAGCAAAGATTTAATTAAAAAAGACTTTGTTGACTTAAAAAGTACCTTCGCAGTCGTTTCTGAAATTGATCATGATAAATTCAAAAATATAACTGACACACTGGTCTGGAATACCGACGAACCTTACATCTACATGCGAACAACCGATGATGGCAGAATGCTGATCGGTGGCGGTGATGAAGATTTTCAAGATCCTCAAAAGCGCGATGCTTTACTCGACAAAAAGGAAAAGGAAATTTTAAAAGTTTTAAAGAAAATAAAACCCGATTATCCTTTTTACACCGATTTTGTCTGGGCCGGAACTTTCGGTGAAACTAAAGACGGGCTTCCGTACATTGGTGAACATCCAAAATTTAAAAATTCCTATTTCGTTCTCGGTTTCGGCGGAAACGGAATCACTTTTTCAGTTACCGGAATGGAAATGGCTTCTCAGTTTATGAAAAATAAGAAACATCTTTTGTCCAAGTATTTTAAGTTTGGAAGATAATGGTTATTAGTTTTTTTTAAATTATTTAGGGGTAAAATATCGTTTTTTCAACCTGCTTAATGAAACCGGATGAATTCCTAAATAAGTAGCAAGATCTTTAGATTTTACCCTTAAAATTAGTTTAGAATTTTGATGAAATAAATGAAGATATCTTTTTTCCGGACTTAAATGCAGGAAAGCAGAAAAATTGGTGTAAATTTCCATCGCTGTATTTTTCCAAAACGTTAATAGAACTGCTGCAATATTGGGATATTCGCTAATGGCATTTTCAAGATCGCTATAATTGAATAAAAAAATTGTGGTATCTTCCAATGTTTCATAGGTTATTGATGAAGGGCGTTTTTGCAGTAAAACTTCCATAGATCCATATACATTATTTTCAGAGAAAAACCAGACCGTTTTATTGTTCTTATCATAAGCTCGAATAAGTCCTTTTAGAATAATTCCTACCTGCTCACTTTGTTCACCTCTATGCAGAACTATTTTATTGGTTGGGTAATGCACTATTTTAAGCAATTCCTGTAACTTTTCTTTATCTCTATCATTTAAAAAATTGTCTTGCCCGAAATATATTTTTATAAATTCATTGTGGTTCATAGTGTGTTCTTTTAATCGAATTTATAAATATTATTTAATTTCTTCTTTTATTTTTTCTTTTTTGATATAATAAAATTTATATTAACTAAGGCTAATAAATGATTTAACATTCGTTAATAAGTCACTATTTAGAGAAATTTAATAAGGCTTTATCGTAACCTAAATTTTATATTTGTTTACAATCATAAAATAAACATATATGAGAACAGGAAAAATTATTTTAGTATTATTATTTATTGGTGTGAAATTTTTTTCACAGGTTGGGATCAATACCGAATCTCCTAAAGCTATGCTGGATGTGAATGGTAATCTTCGGTTGCGTACAGCTGAAAAATGCTTAGATGGATCTTGTGGCGATTCTATTTTAGTAAAGGCTAATGGAGGCTATGTTCAGACTATTTCAAGAGATCAAATGTTAAATTCTAATGCAAGGTCGTATGTTTCTGGAACAGGAAATACGGGTACAATCATGTTAAGTATTTCGGGAATTGCAAACTGGCTGAAGGTACTATTTGATAAAAAAAATATAGATGAAAATAATGATTTTGATACATCAACCAGCACATTTACAGCTCCAAAGGATGGAATTTATGAAGTTTTTGTGCAGCTGAAAACATCCTCCGCACTTTCTGCCGGTGAATTTGGAGTTGGTATTTATGTAAAAAGAGGAACTGCCAATCCACAATTAATTGCAGAGGAAAGCTATCTCAATGTAAGTCTTTTAGGGATTGATGTTACACCTCCCACGAGGAAAACACAGACGATGGTAGCTCTAAAGTCGGGTGATAAAGTGTTCTTTTGTGCGAAAACTGCGCTTGTGAACTTAAGTTTATTGTCCGATAATGCCTCATTATTTACAATTTATCAGATAAAGTAAAACTTAAGTATAAAGGTTTCGGGCTTCGGCGAAGCCGAAGCCCGAAACTCAAAAAAAAGCTGCCCAATTCAGGCAGCTTTTCTAACAATCAATTACGAACTATATCCGTTTCTTTTGGCTAATTCAATGATGGATTTCTCAATAGCTTTTCCAAGGTCATCGGAATCTGTACTTCCACGTTTTTTCATTTCAGCATCAATGAAATCCTGACGTTTTTTAGATAATTCCTCAATTTCTTTCTGAATTTTATCGCGGGCAGCAGACTTTACGGCAACTGCTTTTTTCACTTCTTCTTTGCTTTTTCCTTTAAATTCGGCGGGAAGCTCATCTTCTTTTACGGTTGTAATAAAATTGGCGTCTTTTTCGGCACGATCAACCAAATCCCAATGTTCATTATTGTAAGCATTCTTTTTAGACTTGGCAACTGTTCTTTCAACAGCATTGGCAGCGGATTGAACCTCAGCATTTTTATCCTGAGCAATCTGTTTGGTTTTATATTCTGAACCTCTGCTTCCATAATAAATATAAGTGTCATTCAGTTTTGCGTTACATTCTGAAATTCTAACATCATAAGGAGTTTCAATGTAGATCACTTTTCTGTCACTGTCGATATTGAAATATTTTCCGTCACCCAAAGAAGCTCCGTTTTGCCAAAATGATTGAATTCCCTCATCTCTGTTTCCACAAAAGATGGTGTTTGTATAGATTTTCTTTGTTTTTGCGGTAGAAATTACTTCTTTATAATTGATTCTTCCCTGATCAAAAGGTTCATTTCCTGCAATATAGATCAACTTCATACTTTTGTCATTCTTATCCCAATTCAAATTCATAGATGCATCACGAATAACGGCTCCGCAATATTCGCTTCCACCATTGGTTCTCAAAGCAAATAATTTTTCTGAAACTAAGTCGAGATCTTGAGTTAAAGGAGTGACTTGTCTGATATAATTTTCATCTTTCAATCCATCATTTCCGTACTCGTAAAGGGCAATTTCTATTTGTGGAGCTTGTCCACTGTATTTTAAAGTAGTCAATGTATTTACAATATTCCAAAGTCTGGATTTTGCCTGATCAATTAACCCGTCCATACTATTTGAAGTATCCAACAACAAGGCAACCTGAATTTTATTGTCTTTGCTAATGATTGAAGGTTTCGGATCTTCATTTTGAACGAAATTTCTTTGCGCTGTAACTGTAGGATTTCTTTTGATACAGCCAACTTGTGAAGGGTTTTGAGCGCTTAAAAAAGCTACTGTTCCTATCGCTAATGTTAAGATTTTTAAAGTTGTCATAATTAATATTTTATGGGGTTATCTGCTGTAATATTGAATTTGCATGTCTTTCGGATATTTCACTTCATAAGAGAAATTAATTTTATCTGAACTTCCACTTCCGATTTTTCTGTTCCAAAGAATACTTCCGGTTTTTTCATCAAGATTTCCGTCGCCGATTTCTAAAGTTTTCACTAAAATTTTAGAATTTTCACTGATAGGAAGCTGATCAAGGATTTCCAGTTCAATATTTTCTTTGGTGTTGTTTCTGATACTTATCTGGTAAGATTCTGTTTCCCATTTATTGGTGTTGAAATTCTTTTGAGCGGTTTTATCTTCCAGTTTTATCCTTTTTACATTAATTCTTTCATCTACGCCAAGAGAAATTGGGAATTCATCTTTCACATAATTGCTTGTAATATTGGTTTTTCCAATATAATTGTCTTCAAAATAGATATTCGTTTCACCGGAAATAAGGTTGAGATTCTGCCAGTTTTTAATAAAAGCCATCAGGAAAACCTGATTATTCAACTTAGGAACCACGTGATATTTATAAGTAGCATCAATTTCTTTTTTGTCGAGAATCACGTATTGTTCTTTTTCCTGACTTACAATGGTCTGGCTGTATTTCAATTCATACATCACATTCATTTGATTATCAGAAACAGTTGCCACAGGAATTTGACTTGGTTGTGCAACATCATCTCTCATCTGATAAGAATTGACTTCCGCCGACACCTTTTTCATTTTATAATCAGCAACTTCCGTTTGTGGATTGTATGCCTTGTATTCAGCAACATAAAGCGGAGATAAAATAGGTCTGTTTTGATTATATGAAGGTCTGTAGGTCGAAACAAAAAGCTTTACATTATTCCAGTCTTGCCCAGTTTTCTGGTAGATTTTTCCTTTATAAACCATTTCCAGCGGTTTTTTTGTAGATTCGGCTCTCAGATCATAAGAAGGAATCCAGCCTGCATTGGAAACGATATAACTTATACCTAAATCCAAATTCGTTTCATTATCCGCTAAAATTTCAAGTAAAAGTTCTTTTTTATTGGTGTTTTTATGATTCTGTTCTTCTGTAAATTGTTTGTTGATCTTTGCAATACTTTCATCCAAAACAGTTTTTTGTTCGTTCAGAAGAAATACCTGATTATCAATTTCAAGCATTCTTTTTCTGTAAAATTCAGTGAGCTTGATAAGCTGTTCCTGTGGAGTAACTTTATTACTGTCTGAAATCTTTAAATTATCCTTAATAATATTCTGTTCACCCGATAAGTTTGAAATCTGAATATTTAAAAGACTAACCTGTCTCTGCAATTTTTTTCTTTCAGCTTCCAACTTTTTCTCAACCTCAGATAATTCATCATTTTTTAAGAAATTACTTTGTGGAGTGATCGAAAGAAGAGTTGTGTTTTTTTCAAGGTTTATTTTATAGGTATTTTCATCAATATCGTTTGGAAGGTTGATAATTTTCACAATATTTCTTCCTTTCTGTAAACTGACGTTGGTGCTTCCGAAAACTTTTGCACCCTGCAAAAATATCGTTGCCTGTTTTACATCAATCTCCTTTTTTATTTCCTGAGCTTTAAAAAGTGAAATTGAAAAAATGAGTAGTATTAAATAACGTTTCATAGTGTATTATTTTAAATTCCTACCGTAAAATTATCTGAATTAAAAACTGAAAATTTGAAGACTTGGTGAAATGGCATTTTCGCTTGGTGAACTTTGCAATTGACTAAAAAAAGAAAGACAGCCCTTTCGAACTGTCTCTTAAATCTGTTAATTAAAGAATCTCATATCTGGTTTTGATGCTGTATTTCAGCTTGATATTTTCAATGTTATCGAAAGAATAATCTACTCCTGCATCTGCAGCTTCCATTTGTACATTGGCCATTCTGCTTTTGTACGCTACGGGAAGAACAGAATCGCTCATATAGTCTTCAACTTCTACGATCTCAAGCGGAGTTCCTGTCTTTTTACCGATGCTTTCCAACAGATAATCTGCTTTTTCTCTGGCAGCTTTCAACGCATTTATTTTAACCGTTTTTCTGAAATCTGCAATTTTTGTATTCTTGATTTCTGCGATATTCAGATTACTTATCCATTTTTGGTTTAAATTTTCAAAAAGCTTACTCACATTGGTTTTTGCATTTACTTTAAACTGAAAACTTTTCGTAAACTTCGTTGTTTTGGAGTAAAGATTCTGATACATCGATTTGAATTTGATATCTTCATTTTTCACTCCATCATTTTTCAACGTTTCAAATAAAAGCTTTTCGTTGTCGGCGAGCTGATTTTTATTGTCAGCTTTGATGCCGATGTTAAAGATAATTTCATCCGGTTCTACTTCCATTTCGGCAACTCCTGTTACTTCAATTGCGTTTTTCTTGATTTCCTGTGCGTTGATCAGACTTCCAAATGTTAGTAATCCGATCATTAAAAAATGTCCTAATTTCATAATTTCTTGTTTTAAATTTTAAACTTCTAGAGTAAAATTAGGCACATTTAAAGCTTGAAATCTGAAGACTTGGTGAAATTAGGTTTTCACTTGGTGGAAGATTTATTGAGGATTATTGATGTTTAAATCTTTCATTTCTCCGGTTGGAGTAATCAAAATATATGATTTGTTTTCCTTCTGGTTTTTTTTCTCTTTTGAAATAACCATTTTAATTTCATACATCACCTGAATTACAGGTTCTAAGATTGTAGGATTGATGACAAAATCAAATTCCTTGTCAAGAATCGGCTGATAATAGAGTGTTGCCGTTTTAGTAGCCTGATTAACATTAGCAATCCTCGAAAGTGCTAGAGTAGAGCCGTTATAAGCTTCGTAGGATTTATACATTTCCGTGGGAAGTGAAGTTTTGAAACCGTCGTTGATGCTTTTGGTTGTGTTAGCAAAAGTTTCTCCAAGTATCGTTTCATAGTTTTTAACCTTCTCCTGAAGAGCAATTCTTGCTTTGTTCATCAATTCCTTTTTCACGGTTTCAAGACTGCTTGCAAAATAATCTACTCTTACAAGATCATAAATTTCATTTTTAGAAAGAATGGTAATGATATCGTTGAGCTGTGAAGGATTTGTAAATTGAATATGAAGATTTCTCTTTAATTCAAATCCACCCGGAACTTCATTGTATGTTTTTCTGCTGAAAATCTTTTTTTCAACAGTATAATTATAAACAGGAACAAAAGAAACCATATCGATATAAGTTTCTATTGTTTTGTTTATTTTTATTTGAGAAAGGGCTGTATTAAGGCGCTTATCCATTAATTCATTCACTTCTTCCGCAGTTTCCCCCACCTGCGTAAGGCTGAAAATGGCAACATACTTTTCTGCTTTTACATTGGCAAGTCCTTTAATATTGATGGCGATTTCATTGTTTGTAGGAATAGCAACTGCAATATTATTATCAACATAGCGAACTTGATTTTGATAATTAATATTTCCTGAAACTTGCGAAAATGTAAATTGAAATAATAAAGCCGAAGCAAAACATAAAATGTTTTTCATAATGATTAAGTTTAAATTATGTCACAAACTTAATCACGGAATCATTGTTGAAAGTTGGAGAAAGGGTAACCAACGGCTTTCACTTGGTGAATCAAAAAAAGACAGCTCATGAGAACTGTCTTTTAGTATTTTAAGAGAAAAAAAATTACTGAATAAAATAAACTTTTATAATTTTATCGTTTTTGATTTCATAAATCGCGGTTGCCTCCATTCTTTTATTCCCCATTCCGGAAACGTTTTCTTTATCGATCACAAAATTCCCGTTGATGATTCTGTTTTTAACTTCACAGTGCAGATCAGGAAGTCTTTTAAACATTGCGTCATAATCTTTTCTCATGGCTTCTTTTCCTTTACTCAACAATGTATTTGGGAAACTGTATAATTCTACGTCTTCAGCATATGGCTCCAGAAAAGCATCAATATTTCTTGCGTTGTAGCCGTTTACCTGTTGCTGAACAAGGCTTTCGGGAGTTGTTTTTACTATATTTTGAGGAACGACTTCGCCATTTTTAAGGACAAGATCAATTTTAGTAAGATTATCCAGATTTTCAATAGGATTTGAATTTAATAAAACCAGATCGGCAATTTTTCTTGTTGAAACACTTCCCGAAGTTTTTTCTTTATTAAATATTCTGGTCGGATTAATCGTTGCCGATTGTAAAATCTGCCAGTTACTTAAACCACTTTCCTTCATTGCTTTCAGTTCATCAATAAATGATGTGGCATGTTGAGTTCCAATATTTCCTGCATCTGTGCCTGCTGCGATCGTAACACCTCCGGCAATTAGCTTCTTCAAATTTGCGGTTCTTATAGCAGATATTTTGTCCAAATAAGCCGTCATCTGAGGAGAATTTGACCGTTTTTTTGTTTTCTGTATCATCACAGAATCTTCCGAATATGCCAAATGTTTCAGATCATAAATAGAACCTATAGCCTCCGGATTGGAGTTTTCCAATTCATAGGTACTGTAATTGGGATTTTGCCCGAATGTTTTTGTGTAGTTATTTGAAACAATTAAAGTTGGGCTTAAAACAGTATTTTTCGATTTTAATAATTTCACAAAGTCATCAGGAACGATTTCGTCTTCTATATCATGAACCAAAAAATCGGCACCATTTTGTACCGCAATTTGTGCTGTGATTCTCTCAGTTGCGTGTACAGCGACTTTTAAATTATTTTTATGAGCTTCATCAATAATTGCTTTTACAATGGGCTCATGTTTTTTCGCTTCTGCCTCCATTGCTGCTCCGTCTGCAAGTACGATATACCAAATTTTAATGAAGTCAGGCTTATATTGAAGCTGTTCCTGAACATATTTTTTTGCATCTTCAACAGATATTGTTAGCTTAAAAGGCTCATTTTTATCAAGATTTTTAAACTCATCCGGTTCATAAGTTGTTAAAAGCGGGCCGGTCATATAAACAGAGGGTAAATTCGGTTTATTGACGAGTGAATTTTTAAGATTTAAAAAATTATAACTAGCTCCTGCATCAATCACAGATGTTATCCCGCTCTTAAGATAGCGTTGCAGAAGATCTTCCATATTATTATGCGTCCAGTTGATCTCTTTGTCGTAGGAATGGTATTTTCTCAAATCAATTGCGTCAGGTCTTGTATATAAACCTCCGCTTTGAAAGAAATGTACATGAGAATCCGTCATTCCCGGAATCAAAAATTTACCTTCTCCGTTAATGATCTTTGCTCCATTTTGAATTTTAATATTCTTTGCAGGTTTAATATCAGAAATTAAATTTTTATTGATAACAATTGTTTGATTCGGAATTAGTTTTTGGCCTAAAACATCCACAACCGTCACATTCTGAATATAGGTCTGTGAGTGAAATGTGCTTATTACAAAAATAGAAAGCAGTATCTGAATTTTTTTTTTCATAATTATTTTGAATTTTCATGAAGTGTATTCTACAAATATAATAAAAGCTGTATGTTTTGCTCTCAAAAAATGGGTAGATCTTAACTACGAAAATTTCAAAAAAAAATGATTTATCTGTTTGTCAGAATAATAGATTTGCCATTTGGAGTAATCAACTTCTTTTCCTCAGAAAACAGATGGGTACTTATAACGATCTCATTTTTACTCTGAGAAATTTTATAAATATTTGAACTAAACAACGCATCATTACTAAAATGCTCGAACAATTTTGTAGAATTTGATTGATGAACCGAATAAAAATCAACCTTATATTTGTTGATTCCCAAGTGGTAAAATTTATAGATAATTTGCTCGTTGAGGTCACTTGAAATTACTTTTGTTTCAATAAATTTATTTTGTTCAAGAAATGAACAGCTTTGGAGAAACAGAATAATTAAAAAGGAGAAAATAAAGATTTTTTTCATGGTAATTGGGTGTATTACAAATGTAAGGAAAGTTGATTTTGTTAATGTTAACTCAGTTTCAATTTTATTTTACTAAATGACTTTATATCAGATTTTTAATGATGAAAACTTGGTGAACGGGCAATTTCACTTGGTGAATAGTTTTTGAGCAAACTATATATATGTATATCTTTGTTTTATGAAAATGCTTCAACTTTTTGTACTTCTTTTTTTGATCTGCTTTGGGAATAAAATCTATTCTCAAAGCAATAATGTTGCGCAGGAAGTTGTGACCGAAAGTAAAAAGCTTAAGAAAGCAGTTGATAATAAAGATGTCACAGCACAAGCGGATTCTTACTACAATATCGGGGAATCATTTTTCAATAACGGGAATTTTGCGAAAGGTGAAGAATATTTTATTAAATCTAAAAATATCTACGAACAGCTCAACGATAAACCCAACATCGAAAAAGTAACCCGAAAACTGGCTCAGTCACAGGAAAAACAAAATAAAATTACTCCGGCAATCAGTAATTATAGCCGCGCTGCGGAAGTTAATTATTCATCAAAAAGCAAAGCCATTAATTCTAACGATGCAGCAAGGCTTTCTGCTCCTTCGCAGGACATGAAGGCAGAAGCAATTCAAAGTAATATTGATATCAGTCAAAAGGAGAACGAGAAAGAAGATCTTGCAGCGAGTTATAGCCAGATGGCGGACGTAAATATTCAGCAAAAAGATATTCCAAGAGCAGAGGAAAATTTGAATAACGCCTATCAGGTTTCTAAAAAAGGAGCACCTCAGCAAGCATTGGAAATCAATAAAAAACTGACCAAATTTTACGTTGAAAATAAAAATTTCGACAAAGCAATTGAAGCGAAAAAGAAAGTCTTGAAAGAAGATTTTGTTCAAGATAATTCTCAGGAGAAAGTCAATCAAATTCAGGAATTAGCAGATATTTATATCAAAAAAGATGACACGGAAGA